>LNAP01000274.1_pt1 | contig 58374 bp, 54 predicted proteins | sample 602601 | NCBI WGS metagenome assembly LNAP01 (sample SAMN02440304, study PRJNA202911) | soil metagenome | biome: Subtropical and temperate rainforests or woodlands; isolation source: soil samples (1 kg each in a 20% v/v slurry with milli Q water) were... ...
TCAGGTTTCGCTCGAATCGGGTACCGATCCTGCTTTTTTACGTTGCGGTTAACCGAGCAAAGCTGCTCGTAGCAATCGTCATAGAGAAGGCAGGGGTGGGACTACCATTTTTGTGGTCAGTTTAATAACTAAACTTAACATATGTTTGGTTTAGTTATAACTGTAAAACGACGAAAGAGTAGGGTAGCTCATCCAGTCGCCAGCAGTCGTTGGAACACGAGAGGCAGTTAACTCCAACTCAAGTAGCTGAAAAAGGCGCCGTATTAGCGCCTTTTTCATAGAGCAATCACTTCACCCTCCAGTCCACGAGATCGGTTCCGAAGTGAGATTCAAGCCGAGCCTGATCTGAACGATTGCCCTACTGCACCCGCACCGCAGGTGGAAGGTCATAGGCCTTCGGATCGTACACACCGTCTATGAGCTCCTGCTGCGGCGCGTAAGATCGGATACCACCGAAGAAACGGCCTGATTTTGGAGTTGGGAGCCAGTTTGCTTCTTTTTCTTTGCCAGGACTTTCGTGTTGGAGATAAAGCGTAACGGTCCCGTCCGGGTTTTTGATCAGGTTGTCGTCGCTACCCAACGTATAACGATTGATAGGGTTAGGGACCGTGTAAAGGCTAGCTGCGTTATACATAGAGAAGGACCAGAATCCTGGTTCCTTGTAGGGTGGAGGCTTGAACGTCACGGTGTATTTGTTTTCGCCCATGGTTGGTTTACCTTCGCCATCGACGAACAGCCCGATGTAAATGGCTTCCTCAGGCGTGTTGCCGCTTAACCCCCAACGGGTAACCAGAGCCCGATTCAGATAGTCCGTTCGGAAATTCCCAGTCGACGGCCAAAACCAGTTCCAGCCATTACGCATCCCGCCTGGAGGGAATGCCGGTAAAGTTTTGGTGCTTATTTCCTCAGCCGCTTGCTTCATCGCGTCGAGAAACAATGGATTTACCTTGGTGCGGTCCCATTGCTTTCCTAGCTCAATTCCCAGAGGGGCGAACAGCGGAAGTAAACCTTCGATTTCCGCTTTCGGGGGAGGGTTCTCGTTGATGACGTTGGACAGAATTTCCCAAAATTGCAGCGGGTCCTTGAAACTATTGATACTGGTAGGCAGCTTGGGGTCAGTGTAATTAGGGATCGGGTAATCGTATTTAAGTGGAGTAGGTGCTGGCTTGCCGAGATACTCGGAAACCGACGTCACATTGATACCGCTCAGAGTCTTGCGAGCGCTTGTGAGGTCAGCTGGATTCTTGAGGTGCACACGTGGCTGTAACATAACCCAGCGAGTCGGCGAATAGATCCGTTTGACACTGGCGGGCAAGTTTCCTTTCCACCCCGGTCCAATCAGCGCGAAGGTGCCGCCGTCGTAACCCGTGGCAACGCCGCCAGCATAGGCAAATGCATTGGTGTACATGTCGAGTATTTCGACCATGTAGTACCGGCCATGGGAATTGGGTACGGTCAGAATGATGGGCTCAGGTCCTAGATCCATGAAGCCAAAGCCGTAGAGGGTATTCACGTTAGGGGACACGTAGCCCGACTTCTCCGATAGTTCTGGTGTTGAAATGTCTTCCATCCTCCAGAACTGATTGGGTTTCGCGTGTGCGCCTTCCTTAAGCGCATCGTTGTATCTCAAGCCGTAGAGGGTTACCGGCGCAGTACCCCATATCGTCGCCTGAACCGCCAGGGTGTAAGCGTAGTTTCGAATCGCATCCGATTGCTCTTTGGGCTGCTGCGGAAGCCCCTTCGCCAGTGTTTCACCGTTGAGGTGCCAGTACTGGAACACTTCAGTGTTGTACGAAGCTACAGGCGCAGTAGCAGGCGCATCAGCCAGGGCGGAGGACGCACCAACTGATGCTGCAAGGATCAGTCCGAGACCAACTTTACAACTCTTCATTGCAGCCTCCCGAGTTTAAAATCCGTATTGAGCACCGACGTTTTCATCATGTGATTCCCTGCTTTGGTTAAAACGACCTTGGATACTGCTACCAGACGTACTGCAAACGCAGTGTCCATGTGTTCACGTCAGGAGAGCCAGTGCGCTCGGAGACGGTGTCAGTGTAGGCGACGAGGCCACCGATCTGCGGTGTAATCATAAAGCCCATACTGGCACCGGCCAGGACGTTTTCTTGCTTATTGTCCTGGTCGGTACCGTTGATTTTCGTTTCGCCGCCGGTGTTGTAGGTAGCATCCAGGCCTACCCACAGGGCGCGATTGAGGCTGTAGCTGTAGTGAGTCTCTACGGCGTAAAGTGGATTTTGTTCCAGTTTGTTGTCTACGAGATAGTCATTGTTCTTGCCGAAAAGGGAGACGTAGGTATTGATTTCCAGCCACGTTGGACCGATAGGAGTACCGAATGCCAGTTCCGGTTTAACCACCCAACGGTTAGCACCGATATTAATAATACGTTCCTTGTCATAATCTCCCGTTGGAGTAATCAGGGTCACGGCGCCACTAAGAAATGTACCGGGTGTCCATGTAGCGAACTCCTCAGCTGTAAGCGCTGGCCCTCCATAAAAGTTGTGAGCAAATATCAGTTGAGTGTCCCCACGCCCACCGTTTTTCTTGGTGCCCGAAAAATACTGTCCGTTATCGAAAGATGCCTCGACATCCGCGTAAGGTTGCAAAATTTGCACAGCGCTATTGCGTCCGTCCAAAGAAAACGAACGAGCGAAACGGGCAATATAAACGTTTGCGTTGAGTGATAAGCCATCAATCGGTAGAGCGGTATCTATGGGGGTGTTGGTGTCTATAACGTTGTAATAACCAAATGCCATATTCAGATCGATGGGCGTGTTTTGCCAGTCGCGAGCGTTGTCGGCATAAGCTGCGGTTACGGGGGCGGTGGCTAATGTGACCGCAGTGATGTAGCGCGTGTAACGTGTAGCCATGTCATTGCTCCTAAGGCATTCCCGTTAAAAACGTACTTATTTTCCGAAAGTAACGTTGATGCCGGCGAACAGGGTGAACTGCGGTAGACCATCGCCTTTACGCTCTGCCGTCCATTGCGGTTCAACGAAGGCGTTCAGAATGTTGCTGCCTGATTTCCACGCCTTGCCCACACCCAATCCGATCGGGATGTAGTGGGTGTCATTTTTCAGATCGAATGTCCAGGTGCCGGTGGAGCGCAGATACCAGCCCTTTGCCAGGTTATGAATGATAAACGGCTGGAATGTCGCGCTCTCCACATGATTGCGATCATGATCACCGGCAAACGAGCTTTGGTACTGAACCAAGGCGCCCAAGAGGCCACGAGGAGAGGAATCAATGGCTATGGCCGCCAGGCCGGCCTGCCATTTACCAGTGCCCAGCTCGTCTTCCACTGCGGTAGGGGCGGTGATCTGCGGACCGATGCCTAGCTGCACGCCGTCCGTCTTGAGGAGGAAAATGTCGAACAGATTGAGGTCGCCGATGCCGGTACTGTAGCCGTTGTGTGGATCAGGACGGGTACTCACTGGGAGTGTGGCACGCAGCAACTGTGGCACGCTGATAAGGTCATTGGGCGCCATTGGTAGCGCACCGCGCAGCAGGGCGTCGTTGGTGTGCACGTCGGTGTCGTAGAGTTTGGGGGTGTAGTAGTCCTGTAGGTTGATACCGGGCGCCAAGTTCAGTGGGTTGTTGCTTTTGTTGGCTGTATCCGCGTTATCCGCTTGTACGCAGACTGCGAGCGGAGCCAAGGTCGATAACAATACGGCTCGCACAACTACATGTCTGCTCATGAATCCTGTCCCTAGTAAATACGTTAGATAACGCTGTAACCCAGTCCAAGGACTACATGACGCTTGGGAGTCTAACAGAGTAGAGTTAGGAGGAAATAAAAAACAATAAAATTAGATTTCTTTGGAATAAAAAAGGTTGACGTGCCTCGCCCCAAATGGTCTCTTGCCAGGCATAGCGGCACGATCCAGACCCACGAAGGGCCGACGCTCATCGCCCTCTGGGACATGACCGAGTAAATCCCGACCACTGGCGATACCGTGGCGAAACCGACCGAAAACGTAGGCCGACATCAGAATTTATTGATGTATTTGCGCGTTACTACCCGTTCGGGTAGTACGCGCAAATCACCTGTTCAGGCAATGTCCCTCAAATCTCCGGCTCTCTAGCATGCGAACTCCATCTGTTCCAACTACTGGAGAACCGCATGCCAAAAACAATAATGCGCGGACGCTTGCCACTGACCCGTATAGCCACCGCCGTAGCACTTGCGTGGGGAACTCAGGCGCAGGCCGTAGGTTTCAATGTTGGTGAGATTGAGGGTAGTTTCGATTCATCACTGTCAATCGGTGCCAGTTGGGCGGCACGCGCACCGGACCCAGACTTTATTTCCAATTTCAACTCCCAAGGAGTCAGAGGCGGCGCCTCTGCTCGGTCCAACGATGACAATCGCCTGAACTTCAAAAAGGGCGAAACGTTCTCGAAGATCTTCAAGGGGGTGCATGACCTGTCGCTCAAGTACGGTGACAGCGGCGTGTTCGTGCGCGGAAAATACTGGTATGACTTTGAGTTGATGGACGAGAGCCGTCCGTTTTACGACATCGATGACCATGGCCGCCAGCGCGCCGCGAAATCATCCGGGGCGATGTTTCTCGACAGTTTCGTCTATCACAACTACACCATCGACGATCTGCAGGGCAACGTGCGCCTGGGCAAGCAAGTGGTCAGTTGGGGGGAGAGCACCTTCATAGGCAACTCGATCAACAGCATCAACCCGATCGATGTGGCGGCACTGCGCCGTCCAGGTGCCGAAGTAAAAGAGGGCCTGATACCGGTCAACATGTTCTACCTGTCACAAGGCTTGTCCGAGAACATCACTGTCGAAGGCTTTTATCAGCTCGAATGGGCGCCGTCAGTGATCGACAACTGTGGCACCTTCTTTGGTAACGACGTAACGCCTGAAGGCTGTAACGATCGTGCTGTGATCGCAGGTCTCGATCTGCCGCCGGGTGTGGCGACCAATACCAAATCCGGGCTAGCGGTAGCCGGCACGGCAGCACAAGGCGGTGGTGTCGATGATGCCTTTGTACCGCGCACAAAGACCAAGGATGCCCGTGACAGTGGGCAGTTCGGCTTGGCGTTTCGCTGGTTCGTTCCGGAGTTCAACGACACCGAATTCGGTGCCTACCTGATGAACTATCACAGCCGCAATCCGAACCTCAACTTCACCCGCGGCACCGTTACCACCAATACAGGGACAGGGGCTGCCACGGTTCCTGGCGCGATCAACGCGATTCGCACCGCAAGCTACAACGTGGTCTATCCCGAGGATATTCGTCTTTATGGATTGAGCTTCTCGACCAACGTTGACGGTACATCGGTAGGCGGTGAGATCAGTTTCCGGCCGAATATGCCTCTGCAACTCAATGGCGCAGACCTCAATTTGGCGGCTGTCGGCAACAAGAACTCGCCACTCTTCGTGTCGGGACAATCGCAGAATACTGCCGGAGCGCCACTGCAGGGCTACGAGCGTATGCCGGTGTTACAAACTCAGTTGTCGGCAACCCGCTTTTTCGACCAGATCATGGGCGCCAGTCGGCTCACGTTAATCGGCGAGGTTGGATACAACCGCATTAATGGCCTCGGCGATTCAGACGGCAGCGAAGTGCGATTTGGGCGCAGCACGGTTTTCGGAGCGGGGGTATTGGCTAACGGGCCAGGTGTTGGCCCCACAGGGGCACAATCCTGCGCAGGAGCACCGAGCCAGATGCCGGGCGCGGTAGCAGGGGTTACCCGCCCTAGTAACCCGCAGCAAGAATGCAACAGCCACGGCTTTTATACGACGGACTCGTGGGGCTATCGCCTACGTGGTCGGCTGGATTATCCGAACGTATTCGCCGGCGTGAACCTGTCGCCGAATGTTGCCTGGTCCCATGACGTCGATGGCAACGGTCCGAACTTCGAGGAAGGCCTCAAGGCCGTCAGCCTCGGCATCGATGCCGACTACGCCAACCTCTATACCGCCAGCCTCAGCTACACGGACTTCTTCGGCGGTCATTTCAACACCAACGGCGACCGTGACTACGTTGCGCTCAGCGTCGGCGTGAACTTCTGATAGCCGACAGACAGAGGGATTACAGAATGAAAAAAATGAGTATTTTGAAGGTCGGTGCGTTGGCGTTGACCGTGATTGCCAGCAACGTCATGGCCGCGGTTTCGCAACAGGAAGCCGATAAATTGGGCACCGTGCTCACTCCTCTCGGCGGGCAGAAAGAAGGAAATGCCGACGGCAGCATACCGGCCTGGACCGGTGGACTCAAAACCAATGCCGCGCCGGTAGCGAACGACTTCATCGGTAATCCTTTCGAAGGCGATAAGCCACAATTCGTCATCACGGCTGCCACGGCCGGGCAGTACAAAGACAAGCTGACGCCTGGCCAGATGGCGATGTTTCAGCGTTATCCCGACACCTACAAAATCCCGGTGTACAAAACGCAGCGCACGGCTTCCTCTCCTCAGGACATTTACGCGGCAGTAAAGTCCAGTGCGCTAAACACAGTGGCGGTGAATGACGGGTACGGCCTGCAAAACTTTGAAAAATCCCACTACTACGCTTTCCCGATTCCGAAGTCCGGTCTTGAAGTAGTCTGGAACCATTTGACTCGCTATCGCGGTACCAGCTATGTGCAGAACCTGGTTCAGGCTACACCACAAGTCAATGGGAGCTACACCGTCGTCAACATCCAACAAAGTCTCGGTTTCCCGTGGCAGATGAAGGATACCTCTCCAGAGCAAAGCGCCAACATCTTGTTCTATGCCAAGCAGGAGGTCACTGCCCCGGCGCGGATGGCAGGTAACGTATTGCTGCTCCATGAAACACTTGATCAGTTGAAAGACCCACGCATGGCCTGGTCTTACAGTGCGGGGCAGCGTCGTGTGCGTAGAGCACCGCAGGTCGCTTATGACGGTCCGGGAACCGCAGCTGACGGCCTGCGCGTATCTGACCAGAACGATATGTACAACGGAGCCCCTGACCGTTATGACTGGAAATTGATCGGTAAAAAGGAGATGTACATTCCTTACAATAACTATGCGTTGTTTTCGCCGAAAGTGAAGTACGACGACATCATCAAACCCGGCCACATCAATCCGGACTTGACTCGATACGAGCTGCATCGGGTGTGGGAAGTCGAAGGCACGCTCAAAGCGGGTCAGCGGCACCTCTATGCCAAGCGCCACATGTATTTTGACGAGGACACCTGGTCCCTCGTCGAGGTCGATCATTATGACGGCCGCGGCCAGCTGTGGCGAGTCGGGGAAGGGTTTGCTGTCAACGATTACGTACATGGCACTGCAACCTACGCTGCTGTGACGGTGTATGACTTGATTGCCGGGCGCTACATCGTCTCAAACCTGCAAAACGAGAACAAACGCGGGCAAGACTACACCTACAGCCCGACCATGAACGATTTCACACCGGCCGCGCTACGAAACGCCGGTATTCGCTAACCTCTCCCTGAGGTGCTCGGCCAGGATGTTCCGGACACGGGGCTTCCTGGCCTTCTTCGTTTCAGCGGTTTACAGGTTGTGCCAGCCTGGAACTAGTCCCAACGACCGATTGTGGTTGCCTGTGCCCAATGTTTTGCTGGCGATGTTCGTCGCGCTAATAACAACGGCACAGGTGCAGCCATGTCCAATCTGAATTTCGGTACGCCCCCCAACTGCGTCCCGGCCTTTATTCCATCCAGCGTCCCGTCAGCGAACATCGCGCGGGAGAGATTGGTCGACGCCGTGTTGGAGAATCCGCAACGCTTGCGCTTGTTGTGCGCGCCAGCCGGGTTCGGCAAAACCCACCTGATCAAAACGTGCCTTAATCAATTGCCGGCGTCACATCGTATCGTCTGGATTTCGATGGCTGGACAATCGCTGACGTTGCCACAGTTCTGTGAGCGCGTGGGGCAGGCCCTCGGCATCGAGGATGGAAACTGCAAAGACGCGCATCAGTTGCTGCAATTGCTCAATGCCGAACCTGAAACACTTTGGTTAGTACTCGACGACTATCCTCATCATGCCTGCCCTGAATTTGAAGCGTTGATCGACCTGCTGCTAAAGCAGGCGTCCAACTCAGTCCAGATGGTAGTGAGCAGTCGACATCGGCCGACCTGGAACCTCACGCGATTGTTACTTGAGGGCCAACTATTTGAGCTGGATGCCAGGCAGTTGGCGTTCACTCAAGAAGAGCTGATGTCGCTGATAACTCTTCTGGCGCCACAGATGCCAGTCGCAAGCCGTGAAAGACTCTGGCGACAAACATTCGGTTGGTGCGCAGGTGCGCGGTTGATGCTGAGTGACCAACACCATTCAGTGCTCTCTCTTACTTTCACCTCACCCTGGCTCGGTGAGTACTTGGAACATGAATTGTTGTCCCGTCTCGGAGAGGTCGAACGGGCAATGCTTTATGGACTTGCACATCTACCGAAGTTTTCTTCCGAGCTTTGTGCCCGGCTCTTGCCTGGAGACTATGATACCCAGGCATTCCAAAGTCTGTTCCGTAGTCAGCCATTCTTCTTGCCGCTCGATCAGGAAGGGCGATGGTTTTGTCTGCTGCCTGCCGTTGCCAATGCGCTGCAGGGCCGCCTGCATGAGGCGGAACTCAATCGCCTTCGCTTGAGTGCCTGCGCCATTCTGAACGATTGCGGTCAACTGGACGACGCCATCGAATTGGCGTTGTGCGCAGGGCAACCAGATGCCGCGGCCAGTTACATGGATCGTCTGGATCTGGATTGGCTGGTGACTGAGCAACATTTGAAGAAGCTGCTGGTATGGCGAGACAACATGCCGGCGCCGCTTCTGGAAAGTACACCAAGGCTAATATTCCAAAGTGCGAGAGCGCTGTTGTATAGCTGGCGGCTGGATGAAGCACAGATGTGTATCGAGCGATTGGGAAGTTTCCTGCCGCAAAAAGACCAGAAGAAAAACACACGACTGTTAGCCAACTGGCAGGTATTGCAAGGCAGCCTTGAAGCCATGCGCGGTAATGCCAATGCGGCCATAGAACATTGTCAGGCGGCATTATCCATGTTGTGCGCCCATGACTGGCAAGCGGTTATATTTTGCCATTCGACCCTGGCGCGAGTGTTCATGGCGACCGGGCAATGGCGCGAGGCGCAGCAATTGCTCTGCGTGGCAGTCGAAAAAGCGCGACGCCATGGCTGCGTTGCCAGCGAGATGCTGATCAACACTGATCGCATACGTCAGGCAATACTGCGCGGCGATTTCGTACAAGCAGAATCCTTGTTGCACGAAAGTTTTGAATTAGCCCAAAGCACGGAAGTCCGCCATATCCTGCTGTTGGGACGATTGCAGTTTCTGCAAGGGGAGTTGTTGCTGTTACGCGGCGCCGTGGATGCTTGCCAAGGCATCTTTGAAGTGGGTATCAGCCATGCTCTGGAATGCGCGGATCCCTTCGTCCTGCACGGTTACCTCGGCCTGTGCGAAGCGTCTGCTTCCCGTGGTGATTTCGAACAGGCATCGCTCCATTTGCATGAAGCCGAACGGCGCATGCATTGTGCAAACGTCCATAGCGACTGTTATCAGGTCGTCCTGGAGCAAACGCGCCTGCGACTGTTAGTCCGCCAGAATTGTTGGGAGCCAGGGTTGCTGCTTGCGCAATCTATCGACGACCGAGTGGGCGGCCAGTCCAATTATCTACCTCCTTTGCATACGCCCTCATTGCCTCAACGAATCCAATTGCTATGGGCACTTGCCGAGCACGGAGTCGGGCAAATCACTGCGGCTCGCACGCGTCTGCACGCATTGCTTGAGCGTTGTGAGCAGTTGCAATTTGCGGTCATTGCGAACGAGGCCGAACTCGCATTAACCCGGTTCGACGCTGCACTCGGAACCTCCTGCTCATCGCCGACTAATGAAAACGGCCCGATGACCTCCCGCGAGCATGCAGTTTTGCAACTGCTGGCTCAGGGGCTGACCAACAATGAGATTGGCAGTTGCTTGTTCATCTCGGTCAACACTGTGAAAGCCCATACCAAAAACATCAACGCCAAACTGGGCGTCAGTCGTCGGGCTCAAGCCGTCATGCAGGCCAAAGCGCTAGGGATCTTGAGCTAATGAACGCCCTAATCTTCTGCCGAGAGCAATTCCATGAGTGACTCACTTTACGCCGCCTGGATTGGGCGCAGCGAGCAATCCACTGAGCAACTGAGTGCAGGCCTGGTGAAGCGGCTAGCCGCCACCCTGGGCGAAACACCGCCCATGGCGGGCCAGGAACTGCCGCCGTTGTGGCATTGGATTTTCTTCCAGCCAACCGTCGCAGAGGATGAACTCGGCGTCGACGGTCATCCGGCCCGTAGCGAAATTCTGCCCCCTGCCGGCAATCGCAATCGAATGTGGGCCGGTGGGCGGGTCGAGTTCCATGAAGCGCTGCGCGTCGATGGCGAGGCCACACGCATCACAACGGTTCTTGATGTACAGGAGAAGAACGGGCGTTCCGGATCGCTGCTGTTCGTGACTTTACGGCATGAGTATCTGCAGGACGGCCGCCTGGCGATTGACGAGGAGCAGGACATCGTCTACCGCGAGCCCACACCGCCCAAGTTGACCACTGGCGAGGCAATGCCCACGGCTGACTGGCGAGAGGAGATAGAACCCGGCCCGACGCTATTGTTCCGCTATAGCGCAGTGACGTTCAACGGGCACCGCATCCACTACGACTGGCCCTATGTCACCGAGTCCGAGGGCTATCCCGGCCTGGTGGTCCATGGGCCCCTGATTGCCACACTCAATGTGCGCGCCTTTCGCCTGGCCCATCCCCATGCACGCGTGCGCCGTTTTGAATACCGCGGCATTCGTCCGCTGATCTCGCCGCAACCCTTCACGGTCGGCGGACGTATCGTCGCGCCCGACCGGGCAGAACTCTGGGCCGGTAACGATGCCGGTATGGCTCAGCGTGCCGAACTGACATTCGACTGACATTTAATTTTTACCCTCCAACAACAAGAACCGAGGAAGACCGATGAACCCCAACAGTGACGAACTCAATGTCATCCGCGAAGGCGTGCGTGCGTTGTGCGCTGAGTTCGATGCCGCCTACTGGCGCGGAATCGATGAACAAAAAGGCTTTCCGGAAGCCTTTGTCGACGCGTTGACCAAGGCCGGCTGGTTGGCCGCGATGATTCCCGTGGAGTACGGTGGCTCCGGCCTTGGACTGGCCGAAGCGTCAGTGATCCTGGAAGAGGTGAACCGGTGCGGTGGTAACTCCGGCACGGTGCACGGGCAGATGTACAACATGTTCACCTTGCTGAGAAACGGCAGCGAGGCGCAGAAAAATTATTATCTGCCGAAGCTGGCCAGTGGTGAACTGCGCCTGCAATCGATGGGCGTGACCGAACCCACTACCGGCACCGACACCACCAAGATCAAGACGTCCGCTGTACGCAAAGGCGACAAATACGTGATCAACGGGCAGAAGGTGTGGATTTCTCGCATCCAGCATTCCGACTTGATGATCCTGCTGGCACGCACCACACCGCTGACCGAAGTAAAGAAGAAGTCAGAAGGCATGTCGATCTTCCTCGTGGACCTGCGTGAAGCCATCGGCAACGGTCTGACCGTGCAGCCGATTGCCAACATGGTCAACCATGAGACCAACGAGCTGTTCTTCGATAATCTGGAGATCCCTGCCGACAGTTTGATTGGCGAAGAGGGCAAGGGCTTCAAGTATATCCTCGACGGCTTGAACGCCGAGCGCACACTGATCGCCGCCGAATGCATCGGCGACGGCCGCTGGTTCATCGAGAAAGCCAGCGGCTATGCCCGTGACCGTGTAGTGTTCGGCCGCCCGATCGGACAAAACCAGGGCGTGCAGTTTCCCATTGCCGAAGCCCATATCGAAATCGAAGCCGCCGACCTGATGCGCTGGCGTGCCTGTGAGGAATACGACAGCGGCATCAACGCCGGCGCCAGCGCCAACATGGCCAAGTACCTGGCGGCCAAAGCTTCCTGGGAAGCGGCCAACGCCTGCCTGCAGACCCACGGTGGTTTCGGCTTCGCCTGCGAGTACGACGTTGAGCGTAAATTCCGCGAGACACGCCTGTACCAGGTGGCGCCGATCTCTACCAACCTGATCCTTTCGTATGTGGCCGAGCACCTGCTCGAGCTACCGCGCAGCTTCTAAGGGAGATGATCGATGAACGATAAATCCCTGAACCCGCGCCCGCTCGATGGCATCACTGTGGTAAGTCTGGAGCATGCCATCGCCGCGCCATTCTGTACGCGGCAACTGGCGGATCTGGGCGCGCGGGTGATCAAGGTCGAGCGTCCCGGCAGCGGCGACTTCGCCCGAGGCTATGACCAGCGTGTTCGCGGCATGGCCTCGCATTTTGTTTGGACGAATCGCTCGAAAGAAAGCCTGGCACTGGATCTCAAGCAGCAAGCGGCGCAAGAGATTCTCGATCAGCTGTTGCAAAAGGCTGATGTGCTGGTGCAAAACCTTGCGCCCGGCGCAGCAGCACGCATGGGGCTGTCTTTCGAAGCTTTGCATGAGCGGTTTCCGCAGCTGATCGTTTGCGATATTTCCGGCTACGGCGAAGGCGGTGCTTATCAGGACAAAAAGGCCTATGACCTGCTGATCCAGAGCGAAAGCGGCTTTCTTTCCGTTACCGGGAACGCTGACGAGGAGGGGATGGCGAAGGCGGGCTGTTCGATTGCCGATATTTCCGCGGGCATGTATGCCTACACCGGGATTCTCTCGGCGCTTTTGCTGCGTGAAAAAACCGGGCTGGGCAGCCGTGTAGAGATTTCCATGCTGGAGAGTCTGGTGGAGTGGATGGGATTTCCGATGTACTACGCCTTCGAAGACGCCGCGCCGCCGCAACGCACGGGCGCGTCTCACGCGACGATCTACCCCTACGGTCCGTTCCCGTCAGGCGATGGCGGTACCGTCATGATCGGGCTGCAAAACGAACGCGAGTGGGCGTTGTTCTGCGACAAGGTACTGCTACGTCCTGATTTGATCGACGATGAGCGTTTCTCAGCCAACTTCAAACGCTCGGACAACCGCCAGGCACTGCGCGCGACCATCGTCGACGTATTCGCTCAACTGGATATCGCCACCGTGATCGAAAGGCTCGATACCGCACAAATCGCCAACGCCCAAGTCAACGATATGGCCGGCGTCTGGAACCATCCGCAGCTCAAGGCACGACAACGCTGGACTGAAGTCGCAAGCCCGGTGGGTGTTCTGCCGACACTATTGCCACCTGCCAGTAGTAATGCATTTTCACCGCATATGGCTGCGGTACCGGGGCTGGGGCAACACAGTACCAGTCTACTCGCCGAGTTGGGTTACAGCGCCTTAGACATTCAACGCCTGAGCGAAACTGGCATAGTGCAGAACGGGTAAGAGAGGTAGATATGTCCAATCTGATTGTTCGCTCGGCACTGTTTGTGCCGGGCAATCGTCCTGAACGTTTCGACAAGGCACTGAACAGCGGCGCCGACGTGGTGATCGTGGATTTCGAGGACTCTGTAGCATCAGAGAATAAGGCAGCGGCCTGTGTTCATCTGGCCGATTTTCTCGGCCAGCATGAAGGCGTTCGTTTGATGGTGCGGGTCAATGCCCCCGGGGACGCCGAGCATTTAGCCGACCTGGAATTCTGTCGTCAGCATCCCGGTGTGATCGCAATTGTGCTGCCCAAAGCCGAGTCGGCGGCCCAAGTAAGTGTCGCCGCTGCTACCGGGAAACCGGTATGGCCAATCATCGAAAGTGCTCAAGGGGTGCTTTGCATCGGGCAGATCGCGGCGTGTCTTGGTGTGCAACGCCTTACCTTCGGCGCGCTAGATCTGGCGCTCGACCTTGGACTAAAACCAGGCAGTTGTGCCGCGGAGAGCTTGTTCGATCAAACGCGTTTCGCACTGCTGCTGCATTCTCGGGTGAATGCGCTCGAGGCGCCGTTGGATAGCGTCTATCCGGCCTTTGAAGATGACAATGGGCTGGCCAATGCGATGAGGCGTGGTAGCGACATGGGCATGGGCGGCGCGTTGTGCATTCACCCCCGGCAGGTGCCGGTGATTCATTGCGCGCTGGCCCCCAGCGCGGAGGAAAAAGCCTGGGCGCTCCGGGTGACGAATGCCGCACAGAGTGGCGAAGCGGCGTTCAAGGTGGACGGACAGATGATAGACGCGCCCGTCATCGCGAGGGCGCGTCGATTGTTGGCGCACTAGTCGAGTAACCCCCTGGCTCGGGCGATGGCGACCGCTTCGGTGCGGCCCTGAGCCCCGAGCTTGGCGTTGATGTTGCGCAAGTGCGACTTGACGGTGAACTCCGACAGGAACATTTTTTCGGCAATCGCCCTATTACGCATACCCGCTGCCAACAGGTGTATCACCTGGATCTCTCGGGCCGTCAGCGATTCACGGGCGTCACTGTCGCCGACGGTTGCACTCACCGTTTCGCTGGAATTTCCCGCGCGTTGCAACAAGCGCGCAAGAAAGCGTGGCTCAATCCCCAGGCTGCTGCTGCGCGCCTGGAACTGGACCGCCCAGCGTTGTATCAACTCAGCCAGGCGCGATCCTTCATCGAGGAAACTGCGTACGAACCCCTCGTGGCTGGCAAAACGCAATGCCTCGGTCAGTTGCGCATAGGCATCCGCCTGACGGTTCAGGCCATCCAGTGCCAAAGCGTGCAGCAGTTGCAGTTTCAAGGCTCGACGGTATTGCTGGCAGTTCTGCGCTTGGGCGATCGCCTCGCGTAGCAGCTCGGCCGACTCGGCGCATTCGCCTTGGACAATACGCAGCCTGAGGCGGGCAATGAAGGGTGTATCCACATCGTTGCCGTAAAAGAGGATGCCCGGTTGCTCCCAGTCACCGGCCAGCTCGGCGGAGCGCAGCGCCTGCGCCGCAGCTTCCTGGCGATTTTCCAGAGTGGCAACGCGTGCGCGCTCCAGCCAGCTGGAGCAAACCACCCGCGTAGAACCCGACTGGCGCCCGATTTGTTCCAGGTCGGCCAAGTGACGCAACCAAGTGTTTCTCTCCCCGTGCAACAAGGCAATCCTGGCCAGCAGAATGTGGCTGGTGATCAGCGAGTCCGGCAGGCTGCTGCCTTTGGCGTTGGGCAATGCCTGCTCCAACATTGGACCGGTTTCATCCAGAGCGTCGATTTCGTACAACGCTAGCGCCAGCGTGATCAACAGCGAGTGCATGCCGCCCGGTGCCTTGTCGTCGCTGTATTCCTGGTTCCGTTCTACCGTCGACTGCAGGCGAGCCAGGGCATTGCCCAATCGTCCCTGAATCAGGTCGAGAACGCCTTCAATGCAACCAGACAGATTGCTCATGAAGGTAGTCCGCCGCGGCGCATCTCGCTGTATGGCACGAGACAACAGGCGTCGTGCCTCTTCATAGCGCCCCAACGTCAGCATGCTGAATGCCAGAGTATTGGTCACAATCGAGTACTGGAAAAACTCGCCTGGGGGCAGTCGTTCTATCTGTTTGAGCCCTGCGACGTAACAGTCTTGAACCTGATCGGTAAGCGCCAGTAACAAGCAGCGGATGGTTTCAGCCTCAATGGCCAGTGGCGCGCTCTTGTCGTCGCCAGCCTGCACCTCCAGTCGGACAACAATCTTCATTGCGTCCTGATAGCGGCGGTGTACGGCCAGTGTCCACGCGTAGGCAAGCCCCACGTTAGGGTGCCTGTCGAGAGAATGTGTGGGGATCTGGTCGAGCCAGCGCATCAGCAAGCGAAAACGACTGGCATCCATCAAGTGATCGATATGCTCGGCCAGAAGGCAGGCTGCCTCTGTGGTTGCGTTCGCTTGCAGCAAGTGTTCGATGGCCGGAACCGGTCGCCCAATCGAGCGGTACCAGTGGGATGCCTTGTGATGCAATAGCGCGGCCTGCCCGGGAAAGTGGCGATCCAAGGCATCGCGCAGGTAACTGGCGAACAGGTTGTGGTAACGGAACCACTGATGCTGGTTGTCGACGGGAAAGATGAACAGGTTGGCCCGCTCCAAGTGATCGATCATCGCCTGGCTGTCCGTGCGACCCGTTACGGCATCGCAAAGCTCTACATTGAGTTGCTTGAGGACGCTGGTCTGTAACAGGAACAGCCGGCATTCGTCGCTCTGGCTGGCGAGAATATCTTCCGTCAGGTATTCGGCCAGTTCCAGGTTGGTGCCGGAGAAGGTCGAGACAAAAGCAGCCGGATCACTGCGTCCCTGCAGTGAGAGGGTCGCCAGGTAGATGGCTGTAATCCAGCCTTCAGTGCAGCGGTGCAGTGTGGCGATATCGTTGTCACGCAGTGATAACTGACACCGCTCACGTATAAACGAGGTGGCTTCTTCCAGGGTGAACCGCAACGCACTGGGATTGATATCCAGCAAGTGGCCTCGGGCACGAATTCGTCCCAAACCAATATCCGGGGTGGTCCTGGAGGCGATCAGCATCAGCCCGCCAGGCGGCAGCGAGCCCAGCAGCAATTGAATGAAATTGAGCACGGAAGGGTTCTGGATAGCCTCGAACTCATCGAACAGTATTGAAAACTGCCCCGTATAACTGGCGACATGCTCAAGCAAGGCTTCCATCTGATGCATGGTGCTGCGCAACGGCGTGTTTGTGCTGTCCGGGATCAATCCTGACTGGAGCAAACCGGCTTCTAGATGCGTCACCAGGCGTTGCAGATCGTTGTCCGCCGAATCCAGATTGAGCCATAGCGTGGCGCGACCGTTGGCAATGCATCGGTCGCGGTATTGCTGCAACAGGGTAGTTTTGCCGAAACCGGCCGCGGCACGAAGCAGGATAAGTCGAGCAGTGGCCGAACCGTCGATCATTGCAAGCAGACGTGCGCGCGCAAGGTGGCTGGCGGAGGCGTTGGGTGCCGATAACTTGGTCCCCAAAATCTTGGGACGTGACCCGGGGAGATCGTCGGCATTTTGATCGTCGTGAGCCGAGGCATGGCGCGCCAACTGATTGAGCATAAGCATCTCCAGCACACTGGCAATCTGCACCGCTTCGCGACGGAAGAGGCCATTTGCCAGCTATTTATTATTGTCTTGACCCTGAGTTTGACACGTCCGAGGTTGCAGGTGAGTCGTTCGTTCGAACTAGTTCTGCGGCAATGAGGCCTCTGCGCGACTCCAAGAACTGTGTTCTGTAAGTTCAACGATCTACCCCGCCATACATTATCTCGCAATAGTCCATTCGACCTATCTCGCACGTCCCCGCGGTTTCACCCATTCGACCGACGCGGATGGTTTTCCCACTCCCTAGTATGCAGGCCAATAAGAACAACAGATTCAGGAGTTCGGCCATGTACTTGACGCAAGGGCTGCATCGCATGTTGCAGCAAGAGCCAGACCACCTCGCCACGATCTTTCGCGAGCGCCGCCAGACCTACCGTGAGTTGGGGCAGCGAGTCTCCCGGCTGGCGGGCGCATTGCAAACGCTGGGGATGCAGACGGGTGATCGGGTTGGCATGCTCGCGCTCAATTCCGATCGTTACCTGGAATATATGCTGGGCACCTGGTGGGGCGGCGGCGTCCTTAATCCGGTGAACACTCGCTGGAGTGTTTCTGAGATCGTGTTTTCCCTTGACGACTGCAGCACCGGGATCCTGCTGGTGGATGACCACTTTCTGCCATTGGTCGAACAAATCTGCCTCTTGGCGAAAAATGCTCCACTGATTATTCATGTCGGGGACGGCACGGCCCCGACAGGCCTTTACTCCTACGAGCAATTGATTGCCGAGACGGCGCCGATTGCCGATGTCATGCGCGGCGGTAATGACCTGGCTTCGATTATGTACACCGGCGGGACCACCGGTTTACCCAAGGGAGTGATGCAGTCTCACCTGAACCTCTGGTCGTGCGCTGTCACCCGATTGGCCGAGTACCCGACATTACCCGAGTCACGCTCGATGCACGTTGCGCCGCTGTTCCATACCGCAGCGCTGGCCCGTGCGGTCGCCCAGTTCGTGGCTGGTGATGTCCACGTGATCATTCCGACGTTCGATGTACTGGACGTCATGCAGACGATCGAACGAGAGCAGGTCAACGAGTTGTTGCTGGTCCCGACCATGATCCAGGCTGTGCTCATGCACCCTGACTTCGCTCGCTACGATCTGAGTAGTCTCAAGCGCCTGGCCTATGGAGCGTCACCGATTGCCATGCCTGTGTTGGAGAAAGCCCTCGCGGCACTTCCGGGCATCGAATTCATGCAGGCCTACGGCTTGACCGAAGCGGCACCGGTGGTGTCCATCAGTCCCCCATCGAGCCATGAGGCCGAGGGCATCGCCAGCGGCCTGGTGCGTAGTGTGGGGCGCGGAGGCTACGGCGGCCTGGTGCGCATCGTCGATGAAAACGACAACGAGGTACCGCGCGGTACCGTCGGTGAAATCGTGGTGTGCGGTCCGAACATCATGCTGGGGTATTGGAACCGTCCCGAAGAAACGGCCAAGGCCCTGAAAAATGGCTGGTTGCATACAGGCGACGGCGCCTTCATGGATGAACAGGGTTACCTGTTTGTCGTCGACCGGCTCAAGGACATGATCGTCACCGGCGGAGAGAACGTGTATTCCGCCGAGGTGGAAAACGTCATCGCTCGCCATTCCGCCGTGGCCATGTGTGCGGTGATCGGCATTCCCCATGAACGATGGGGCGAAGCAGTCCACGCGGTTGTTGTCCTGGTTCCTGGAAGCGAAGCGACGCAGGAGGACATTCGCGAACACTGTGCGCGTCATATCGCCGGTTTCAAATGCCCTAAATCCGTCGAGTTCAGCACCAGCCTGCCGTTGTCGGCTGCCGGGAAAATCCTGAAGCGTGAACTGCGCACCCCTTACTGGAAAGACCAGGCCCGAGCCGTCAATTGAAGCCGGGGCTGAGTGGTCCGGCAGGAGTCAGACATGAGCAATAAAGTTGTGGTGGCCGGTGTCGGCATGATCCCTTTTACCAAGCCAGGTCAGAGTGACGACTACCACGTCATGGGTGCCGCTGCTGCGAAGAGGGCGTTGCTGGATGCCGGCATCGACTATGCGCTGGTACAGCAAGCCTACGCAGGCTATGTGTACGGTGATTCGACCTGCGGTCAGGCGGCGATTTACGGAGTGGGTCTTTCCGGCATTCCGGTGATCAACGTCAACAACAATTGTGCCACCGGTTCAACAGCGCTGTTCCTCGCCCGGCAGGCAGTGCAGAGTGGTGCGATCGACTGCGCCATTGCGGTAGGTTTCGAGCAAATGCGGCCCGGCGCACTGAAAGGTGCCTGGACCGATCGACCAGGGCCGATAGAGCGCTTCGCCAGCGTTATGACTGACGTCCAGGGCTACGACCCGCACGCACCACGGGCGGCTCAGTTTTTCGGCGGTGCCGCCCGCGCTTATATGCGTGATTACGGCATCAGCCCCGAAACCTTCGGCCGTATTTCGGTCAAGGCGCGCCGGCATGCGGCCAACAATCCCTACGCGGTGTTCCGCCAGCCGATCAGCCTGGAAGAAGTCATGGCGTCCCCCCTGGTCTTCGACCCGTTGACCCGTTTGCAGTGCTGCCCGCCGACCTGCGGTGCGGCCGCTGCGGTCATCTGCTCTGAAGCCTTCGCGAAAAAACACGGGCTGGATGCACGCGTGGTCATTACCGCCCAGGCGATGACAACCGACCGCAACAGCAGCTTTGACGAAGCCGACATGCGCAAACTCGTCGGCTACGACATGACTCGCAGTGCCGCCCTAAACGTGTACGAGCAAGCCGGTATCGATCCGTTCGATATCGACGTAGTCGAGCTACATGACTGCTTCACCGCCAACGAACTGCTGACCTACGAAGGCCTGGGGCTGACCCCGGAAGGGACGGCCGAGCAATTCATTCTTGACGGTGCCAACACTTACGGCGGCCGTGTGGTCACCAATCCGTCCGGTGGGCTGCTTTCCAAAGGGCATCCGTTGGGCGCCACCGGACTTGCGCAGTGCGCCGAGCTGACCTGGCAGTTGCGTGGCAGTGCGCAGGCGCGACAGGTAGAGGGTGCACGTCTGGCGCTGCAACACAACCTGGGACTCGGCGGGGCCTGCGTGGTTACGCTGTACCAGCGTCAGTAGCCGGAGCCATTCATATGATCGATAAATCCCATATCGGCGCATTGGTGTCGCGGCACAGCCAGGTGGTGGAAGCCGGCCGCCTGCGTTTCTTCGCCAAAGCTATCGGTCAACAAGATCCTTGCTACAGCGATCCGGCGGCCGCGCGCGCAGCGGGATTCGCCGACCTGCCCGTCCCTCCGACTTTCCTGACCTGCCTGGATGCGGAGGCGGGTACGACCATGGCCATGCTGGCGCTGCTGAACATCGACTACAGCAAAATCCTGCATGCCGAACAGGGGTACGAATACCACCGGATGGCCTTCGCCGGTGAGCGCCTGCATTTTGAAACGCGCATTGCCGACATCTACGAAAAAAAGGGCGGCGCCCTGGAGTTCATCGTGCGCCAGACCCGTGTCACCAACGAAGCCAACGAACTGGTCGCGCAACTGCGCAGCAGCACTGTCGTGCGCAACACCTGAATCCACGAGGGAGAACATCTATGAGCAAAAAACTTGAAGGTAAAGTCGCAATCGTTTCCGGCTCCGGCCGTGGTATCGGCCGCGAGATCGCCCTGAAACTGGCCCGCGAAGGTGCAGCCCTGGTCATCAACGACCTCGACGAAGCACCGGCACACGATGTGGTCGGTGAGATCGTTGCCGAAGGTGGGCAAGCCGTTGTTTGTGTGGGCAGCGTGACCGACAAGGATTTTGGTGATCGCTTCGTCAAGACGGCTCTGGATACGTTCGGCCGTCTGGACATCGTGGTCAACAACGCCGGTTATACCTGGGACAACGTGATCCAGAAGATGACCGACGAACAGTGGGACGCGATCATGGACGTGCACGTCTCTGCACCGTTTCGCATCCTGCGCGCCGCGTCCGAATATTTCCGCGAGTCGGCGAAGAACGAAGCCGCGCAGGGTCTCGAAGTGTTTCGCAAAGTGGTGAATATCTCCTCGGTGTCGGGCGTGATGGGCAACCCTGGCCAAGCCAACTATTCAGCGGGCAAAGCGGCAGTCAATGGCCTGACCAAGGCACTGGCCAAGGAATGGGGGCGCTACAAGGTCTGCGTGAACAGCGTTGCCTTTGGCCTGATCGAAACTCGCCTGACATCAGCGGCGGCTGGAGCAGGCGCAACCATTGACGTCGGGGGACGCGAAATCAAGGTGGGAATCAGCCCGGAAATGGCCAAGAACGTTGCCGCGGCGATTCCAATGGGCCGTGCTGGAACCCCCGAAGAAGCTGCCGGTGCCGTGTACGCGCTGTGCATTCCTGAAACCAACTATGTATCCGGTCAGATCCTGATCGTAGGCGGCGGTCGCCCTTAATTCAATTGGCTGCTGCGCTTTAGCGTAGCGGCCAATGGCGAGTCTGACGCGGCATGAGGAGACGGCATGTTTACGACAATCGAGCTGGACATTGATGATGGGTTGGCGACGCTCACCCTGGCCCGCCCCGAACGCAAGAACGCGCTGAACGCGCTGATGTTTTCCGAGCTGCTCGATGCATTGAACAGCTTGCGCCGAGATACCTCAGTCAGGGCACTGTTGTTGATCGGAGCGGGCAACGATTTTTGTTCCGGTGCCGATATCAGCGGCAGTGTCAGCGACGACGCCGCTGCCGTGTGCGCCCGCATGAGGGAATACAACCTGTTACTGCTGGCGCTGGTCGATTTCGACCGTCCGGTAATCGCCGCCGTGGATGGTGTCGCTTACGGCGCCGGTTTCAGTCTGGCACTGGCCGCCGACTTCATCATCGCGTCCGAGCGCGCACGTTTCTGCATGGTATTTGCCCGCATCGGGCTGGTGCCGGATCTGGGTGCCAGTTGGACTTTGCCACGGGTTGTCGGCCTGCAAAAGGCCAAGGAGTTGATTTACTCCGCTCGCGAGGTCGCAGCGAAAGAGGCATTGGCACTGGGCATCGCTATCGAGGTCCAGCCAGCCGAAGTGTTGCGTGACCGGGCCGAAGCATTGGCTCGCAGCATGACGAATATGTCGGCCAGTGGTTTCGGTGCCACCAAACGCCTGCTCGCCCGCTCGTTGGAAAGCGATTTGGCCAGCCAGTTGGATGCCGAAGCCTACGTCCAGACCGTGGCGCTGTCCTCATCGTATCCACGGGAAGCCGCTGCGCGCTTTATGCGCAAGGAACCACCGCAATACCAGTGGCCGTCGGCCAAGTCGACCGTTGAATAACAATAAGAGGTGTGCAATGAGCGCAAATGAACAGCTGGACGGCGCGCAAATCCGCGCCATCCTGGACAAGCAGCGGGCTGCTTATCTTGGCAACGAGCCATGGACCGCTGAGCAACGTATCGAACTGATCGATCGCGCGATTGGCCTGCTGGTCGATCACGAAAACGAATTGCTTGAGGCGCTATCGGCAGACTTCGGTCACCGCAGCAAGGACTTTTCCCGCGTCTACGACGTGTTGTCACCACTGATGTCGTTGAAATACGCCAAGAGCCAACTGACCCAATGGATGACCGCCGAATCCCGTCAGACTGAACGTGGCGAAGCCTGGGTTCAGTACCAGCCACTGGGCGTGGTCGGTATTGTGACCGCCTGGAACTTTCCGGCAAACATGGTCTTCAACGGATTGGCTGGCGCGCTTGCCGCCGGCAATAGGGTGATGATCAAGGTCTCGGAGTTCAATCCGAATACTTCCGAACTGCTGGCGCGCATGTTCCGCTCGGTTTATAGCGATGACGAAGTGGTGGTGATCACTGGCGGCCCCGATGTCGGTCAGACGTTCTGTAGTCAACCGTTCGATCATCTGATGTTCACTGGTGCATCCAGTATCGGCAAACACGTGATGCGCGCCGCTGCGGAGAACCTGGTGCCCGTGACCTTGGAGCTTGGCGGCAAGTCACCGACTATTGTTTCTCGCTCAGCGGACTTGCGCGCCGCTGTGACTAAAATCATGACCGCCAAACTGCACAACGCCGGCCAGATCTGCCTGGCGCCAGACTATGTGCTGGTGCCCGAGGAACTCCAGGACGAGTTCATCGCCGTTGCCAAAGAAGTTGTCGTCACGTTGTTTCCGACGCTGAAAGACAACCCGGATTACACCTCGGTGGTGAATGCGCGTCATTTCGAGCGCTTACAGGACTACCTCACTGAAGCCCGAGAGGCCAACGTAGAGCTGATTGAGCTGAATCCCGCCAACGAGGACTTCAGCGATCAGCTACATCACAAGATCGTCCCGACCTTGATGCGCAATCCGGGGGATGAACTGCAAGTGATGCAGGACGAACTCTTTGGTCCGCTGCTGCCAATCAAGCCATATGCGTCGATCCATGAAGCTCTCGCGTTCATCAATGCACGGCCGCGTCCGTTGGGTCTTTATTACTTCGGCAATGACGCGGTCGAAGAGCAATTGGTCCTCAATCGCACCTGTTCCGGCGGTGTGACGATCAACGACGTATTGCGCCATGCCGGTGTGGAAACACTGCCGTTCGGTGGCGTGGGTGCCAGTGGCATGGGGGCCTATCACGGGCAGGCGGGCTTCCGCACGTTCAGCCATGCAAAGGCGGTCTATCGCACCGTTGATTCACCGGACCTGATGCGTCCGCCCTATGTAGAACCGATGCGCCAGTTTGTCGGTTCGTTGATCAAGCGCTGAGTTACTCGATCGTGACGGGGAGGTCCCCCCGTCGTGTTTTTGCCCCCATTTTTTTTGAGGTATGTCATGAAAGCAGCCGTTTTTCACAAGGTCGGATCGCCCCTGACGATTGAAGAGGTTCGTATCAGCAAGCCGGGGCCACGCGAGGTATTAGTGCGTACGGTCGCGGTTGGTGTTTGCCATTCCGATTTGCACTTCGTGGAGGGGGCTTACCCGCACCCGACCCCAGTAGTCCTTGGCCATGAAGCGTCCGGCATCGTCGAGCAGGTCGGTTGCGATGTGCGTACGGTCAAGCCGGGCGACCATGTCGTCACCTGCCTGTCCGCTTACTGCGGCCATTGCACACATTGCCTGACCGGTCACTTGTCCCTGTGCGTTTCCCCTGACACCAAACGCGGTGCGGATGAAGAGCCGCGGCTCACCTATGTGCAAAAGCCGATGACCCAGTTCATCAACCTGTCGGCGTATGCCGAACAGATGCTGGTGCATGAGCATGCGCTGGTTGCCATCCGTCGTGACATGCCGCTCGATCGCGCGGCCTTGCTAGGTTGCGCAATCGTCACCGGCACCGGCGCGGTGTTCAACACCGCCAAGGTGCGTCCTGGTGAAACCGTAGCCGTCATTGGCTGCGGTGGCATTGGCCTGGCCACGATCAATGGTGCTGCACTAGCGGGTGCTGGGCGAATCATTGCCATCGACATGCTCGACTCCAAGCTGGAACTGGCCAGGCAATTCGGTGCCACTGACGTCGTCAACCCGAACAATGGTGACGCGGTACAGCAGGTGTTGGAACTTACTCGAGGCGGGGTGAATTTCTCATTCGAGTGCATTGGTCTCAAACAAACCGCAGAACAGGCGTTCAAGATGCTGGCGCGCGGGGGGACTGCAACTGTGATTGGCATGCTCAAGCCAGGGTTGAAGCTGGAAATCGACCCGCTGCAACTCCTGCACGAGCGCCGCATACAAGGCTCGTTGATGGGCTCCAATCGTTTCCCGGTAGACCTTCCGCGCTTGGCGGATTTCTACATGCAAGGCCGGCTCAAGCTGGACGAAATGATTTCCCAGCGCATCAAGCTTGAACAGATCAACGAAGCCTTCGATGAACTGCGTCGTGGCGAGATGGCGCGCTCTGTGATCGTTTTCGATCAGTAAGCGTTCAAGTATTCAATCAGGAGATCCCTGTGAACGAATCAGCCCTACAAGCCGGCCCGGAAGCGCAATACCTGAGTTTTCTGAGCCAGGGTCGTTTCATGCTCCAGCGCAGCCGCTCAAGCGGACGCTATGTGTTTTATCCCCGCATCATGATCCCCGGCACGGGCGAGACCGATCTGGAATGGGTCGACGCCAAAGGTACCGGAACCGTTTACGCCATCACGGTGAACCGAGCTCGCCAAGGCAGCCACAACGTCGCGTTGATCGACCTCGACGAAGGCCCGCGAATGATGTCGCGCATCGAAGGACGCGAAACCGCGCCCATCGGTAGCCGGGTCATTGCACGGATAGTCGAGGAGGAAGGCGTTGCCATCGTGGTCTTCGACGTGATTGAACAGGAGACCAAGCCATGAACCGGGCTATTCGCGGCAAGACCGCCATCGTCGGCATCGGTACCGCGGGTATCGGTGAAGCTCACGGTTTCAGCGCCATGGAGCTGCTGGGTCAGGCTTCGCTGAAGGCTATTGCCGACGCGGGTCTGCGGTTGCAGGACATCGATGGCATCTTCGCCGCCACTAGCAATCATGCATTCCCGACCCAGTCTGTAGCGGAATACCTGGGCATCAAACCCCAGTACGTCGATGGCACCAACATCGGCGGCTCAAGCTTTGAAATGCATTTGCTACAAGCGACCCTGGCACTCGAGGCAGGCCTGTGTAATGCCGCGCTGATCTGCTATGGCTCCAATCAGCGCACGGCGGGTGGGCGGCTGGTCTCCATGAGCGAACCGCAGTGGCATGAGGCGTTCTACAAACCTCGTCACCCGATTACTTCGTATTCCCTGGCGGCCAGCCGACACATGCATCAGTTCGGTACTACCCGCGAGATGTTGGCCGAAGTCGCGGTGTCGGCGCGCCAGTGGGCCAACCTTAATCCCGATGCGTTTGCCCGTGGACCCTTGAGTATCGATGACGTCATGGCCAGCCGCATGGTAAGCGACCCGTTGACTTCCGCCGATTGCTGCCTGGTCACTGACGGTGGTGCAGCCTGTGTTTTGGTGCGAGCCGACCGCGCCCGCGACCTGCCACAACAACCGGTGTATTTCCTCGGTGCCGCGGGTGCGCAGTGGCACCGATCAATCGTCGCGATGCCGGATCTGACTGTCACCGCCGCCTCTGAGAGTGGTCCACGCGCCATGGAAATGGCCGGGGTCAAACACTCCGACATCGATCTGGTGATGCTCTATGACGCGTTCACGATAAACACCATTCTCTTTCTTGAAGACCTCGGCTTTTGTCCGAAGGGTGAGGGCGGGCGTTTTGTCCAGGGCGGCCATATTGCTCCAGGTGGCGGTTTGGCGGTGAACACCAACGGTGGTGGCTTGTCTTGCGTGCACCCGGGAATGTACGGGCTTTTTCTAATTGTCGAGGCGGTCACCCAAATCCGTGGTCAGGCCGGGGCGAGGCAGTTGAAAAAGGCCGATATCGCCTTGTTGCATGGCAATGGTGGAACGCTTGCCAGTCAGGTCACTGCGTTTCTTGGCAGTGCAGCTGCCCTGTAGGAGCGAGCCTGCTCGCGATGGTCGTCAACGATGACGCGGGAAGCCTGACACCCCGAGGAGCGTTCTGACTCACAGCGAGCAAGCTCGCTCCTACAGGGACTTTATATCTTTTGTTTGAGGAGCATCAATGGACATCCATTACACCCCGGATGAGCTCGCCTTCCGTGAGGAGGTGCGCGACTTCCTGCATAAAGAGTTGCCGGCCTCGCTGTCAGCGAAGGTCAAGTTGGGCAAACGCCTGGGCAAAGCTGATCTGGCGGGCTGGATGAAGACGCTGAATCAGCGTGGCTGGTATGCCTCCCATTGGCCCGAGGCGTTGGGCGGAACCGGCTGGAGCATTGTGCAAAAGCACATCTTCGACGAGGAATGCGCCACATTCGGAGCTCCGCGAGTACTGCCGTTTGGCGTCATGATGGTCGGTCCGGTGATTATCAAATTCGGCACCCCGGAGCAGAAAGCGCACTACCTGCCACGCATCCTCGATGGCACGGACTGGTGGTGCCAAGGTTACTCCGAGCCAGGTGCCGGATCCGACCTGGCATCGTTGAAAACCCGCGCCGTGCGCGATGGCGATCACTACATCGTGAACGGCCAGAAGACCTGGACCACTCTGGCCCAGCACGCCGACTGGATGTTCTGCCTGGTGCGCACTGATGCAGAGGCAAAACCACAGCGCGGCATTTCGTTCCTGTTGATCGACATGAAATCGCCGGGGGTCAGCGTACGGCCAATCATCACCCTGGACGGCGAGCATGAAGTCAACGAGGTTTTCCTCGACAACGTGCGGGTGCCGGTCGCCAACCTGGTCGGGACTGAAAACGAGGGCTGGACCTGCGCCAAATTTTTGCTGACTTACGAGCGCACGGGTCTCGCCGGCATCGGCATGTCCAAGGCACTGCTGGAGCACTTGAAACGGGTGTCAGGTCGTGAACTGTGCGATGGCAAACCGATGATCGAAGACCCGCTATTTCGCTGCCAGATCGCCGAAATCGAAATGCAGTTGATGGCCATCGAAATGAGCACGTTGCGTACCCTTGCAGCGGCCCGTGACGGTGGCGTACCGGGGGCGGAGAGTTCGATCCTGAAGGTCAAGGGAACCGAGATCCGGCAAGCCATCACCCATCTGTTGCGCAAGGTCCTCGGTCCACATGCGATGCCGTTTCTTGAGGAGGAAATGGAACTGGATTACCAGGGCGAACTGCTGCACACCGAGTACAGCGCTACGCCGGCCGGCCAGTATTTCATCATGCGCAAAGTGTCGATTTACGGCGGTTCCAACGAAATTCAAAAGAACATCGTTTCCAAGATGATTCTCGAACTGTGATGAGGTGGTTCCGACCATGGATTTCAAACTGAGTGAAGAGCAGCAAATGCTGCAAGACACCATTGCGCGCCTGGTGCGCGATGGTTACGGCTTCGAGCAGCGGGAGAAATTCCGCGAAGATGAACTCGGTTACAGCCTGGCGTTCTGGCAACAGATGGGAGAGCTGGGACTGTCCGCCGTGCCCTTTGCCGAGGCATACGGTGGCTTTGGCGGTAGTGGTGTCGAGAACATGTTGATCATGGCTGAACTTGGCCGCGGCCTGTGTCTGGAACCTTGGTTGCAATCGGTGATTTTTGCCGGTGGGCTGATCGCCCAATTGGGCTGCGAGTTGCAGAAGTCCGAACTGTTGCCCCAGGTTGCCAGCGGAAAATTACAGCTGGCTGTCGCACTCGAAGAGCCGCAAAGCCACTATCACCTGCACGACGTTCAGACACGCGCAGAGCTGGTCAACAACGTGTGGCTGCTTTCCGGGCGCAAGACCGCTGTGATCGGTGGACACAGCGCGGGTCTGATCCTGGTCTCGGCTCGGGTGTATGGCAGTGCGCGTGACGAAGAGGGTATCGCCTTGTTCCTGCTCGACCCTAATTCGCAGGGTGTCAGTCGTCGTCACTATCCGACCGTTGAAGGCCAGAAAGGCTGCGAATTGTTCCTCGATGCCGTGCCGGTTTCCAAGGGCATGGTCCTGGGGGCGGCCGGCAATGCGTTACCTGCATTGCAGTACCAACAGGGACGCGCCATTGCGGCCCAGTGCGCAGCATCGGTCGGCAGCATGGAAGAAACCTGCAAGTTGACCCTGGACTACTTGAAGACCCGCCAACAGTTCGGTGGCCCGATCGGAAAATTCCAGGTCCTGCAGCATCGCATGGTGGACATGAAAACCGAGCTGGAGCAGGCCACCTCCATGATGATCCTGGCGGCGTGCGTTGCTGACGAGCCGGACAGTGAACAACGCAGTCGCACCCTGGCGGCAGCGAAGTTCATCGTGACGCGAGCCGGTCGCTACATCGCCGAGCAAGCGATTCAGCTGCACGGTGGTAACGGTCTGACCTGGGAGTTCGTGCTGTCGCACCATGCCAAGCACCTGGTGATGATCAGCCATCAATTTGGCGACGACGACCATCACTTGAAGGCATATGCCAAATTGCTCCGGGTCGCCTAAGTAACCACCGACTTCCATCCTGATCCCGGGTCTGAGAGACCCGGATTTATCGAAGGTACCTCCTATGAAAGTCCTCGTAGCCGTCAAGCGCGTGGTCGACTTCAACGTCAAGGTTCGCGTCAAGGCGGACGAGTCCGGTGTCGACCTCGCCAACGTCAAAATGGCCCTCAATCCGTTCTGCGAAATCGCTGTGGAAGAGGCGGTACGCCTTAAAGAGCAGGGCATCGCCACGGAGGTCGTAGTCGTTTCCATCGGGCCGGCAACCGCCCAGGAGCAAGTACGTACGGCGCTCGCACTGGGTGCCGATCGCGGCATTCTTGTTGAATACGCAAATGAACTGAATTCTCTGGCCGTTGCCAAGCTGCTCAAGGCCATGGTTGACAAGGAGCAGCCGCAACTCGTGATCCTCGGCAAGCAGGCCATCGACAGCGACAACAACCAGACAGGCCAGATGCTGGCCGCCCTGAGCGGATTCGCCCAAGGCACCTTTGCCTCGAACGTGGTTATTGCAGGCGATAAGGTCACCGTCACACGCGAAATCGACGGCGGCTTACAGACGGTTGCCCTGAACCTGCCAGCCATCGTCACCACCGACTTGCGCCTGAACGAACCGCGCTATGCGTCGCTGCCAAACATTATGAAAGCCAAGAAAAAGCCACTGGAAGTCCTGACCCCAGAGGCTCTCGGTTTACCTGTCACTTCAACCGTCACCACCCTGAAAGTTGAAGCGCCGGCCACCCGCAGTGCTGGCATCAAGGTCAAGTCGGTCGCCGAACTGGTCGAAAAACTGAAAAACGAAGCGAAGGTGCTTTGAGCTGAGGAGGCTTGAATGACAATTCTTGTAATTGCCGAACACAACAACAAAGTGCTGGCGCCGGTCACACTGAACACCGTGGCTGCTGCTGCGAAAATCGGTGGTGAGATTCACGTGTTAGTGGCCGGACTTGGCGCAGGCACAGTGGCCGAAGCCGCGGCGAAGATCACTGGTGTGACGAAAGTGCTTGTCGCCGACAACCCCGTCTACGCCAACCAACTGCCAGAGAATGTCGCCCCGCTGGTGACCAGCCTGGTACTTGAACAAACCACGATCTACAACCACATCCTGGCCAGTGCGACTTCCAACGGTAAAAACATCTTGCCGCGTGTTGCCGCAGCGCTGGACGTCGATCAGATCTCCGAAATTATCTCGGTAGAAAGTCCTGACACCTTCAAGCGCCCGATCTATGCCGGCAACGCTATTGCCACTGTGCAGTCTTCGGCCACGGTGAAAGTCATCACTGTACGGGCTACCGGGTTTGAAGCTGCGGATGCAGAAGGGGGAGTGGCAACGATAGAAGTGCTCGCAGCTGTGCACGATGCCGGCTTGTCTCGCTTCGTCGATGAGGTACTGGCCAAGTCTGACCGTCCCGAACTCACGGCCGCCAAGATCGTTGTTTCCGGTGGTCGCGGCATGCAGAACGGTGACAACTTCAAGCACCTGTATGCACTGGCGGACAAGTTGGGTGCTGGAGTAGGGGCTTCTCGTGCTGCAGTTGATGCCGGTTTCGTGCCGAACGATATGCAAATTGGCCAGACCGGCAAGATCGTTGCGCCTCAGTTGTACATTGCCGTGGGCATCTCTGGTGCCATCCAGCATCTGGCCGGAATGAAAGACTCCAAGGTGATCGTCGCGATCAACAAAGACGAAGAAGCGCCGATTTTTCAGGTGGCTGACTACGGCCTGGTGGCGGACCTGTTCGAAGCCGTGCCTGAGTTGCAGGCTTCTCTATAAAAATCGACGCGCTGCCCGTTAGCCGCGGCCACAACCTGGTGGCAGCGGCTGAAGGGATGGACAGCCAAGGAGCGCTCCATGAACGACGCCGTCGTACTACCAGCAACAACCGAATACACCCCGCAGCAAACGGCAGCGGTCTACCGCAAGGTCATCCTTCGGTTGCTGCCTTTTCTGTTTCTCGCCTATGCACTTAACACCATCGATCGCCTGAACGTGTCCTTCGCCAAGTTACGTATGGCCGATGACATCGCACTCACCGATGCCGCGTATGGAATTGGCGCGGGTATTTTTTATCTGGGTTACATCCTGTTCGAGATCCCGAGCAACATTTACCTGCAACGAATCGGCGCCCGCGCCACCCTGACCCGCATCATGGTGTTGTGGGGCGTGGTCACAGTGGCTACGGCGTTCGTCACCACGGCGAACCAGTTGATTGTCGCGCGATTCTTTTTAGGTGTCGCTGAGGCCGGCTTTTTTCCAGGCGTCATCCTGTACCTGACGTACTGGTTTCCGCCGGCACTTCGGGCACGTATTACCGCGGTTTTTCTTATGGCGGCGATGATATCCGGGGTCATCAGCGGACCGCTGGCCGGAAACATCATGACCCACTTGGACGGCTGGCTTGGTTTGCGTGACTGGCAGGTTTTGTTCGTCCTGGAAGGGATTCCTGCGATTCTGCTCGGAGTATTCGGCTGGTTCTGGCTGGTCGATAAACCAGACGATGCTCGTTGGCTATCCACCGAGGAGAAACGTCTGGTAGCTGAGGGAATCGCAGCAGGGCGGGTGGCAGGCGCACCCAACCTCAGCCTTGCCCAAGTGCTACGCAACCCAAAGGTGTACATCGCCGGCGTGGTGTTCTTTTGCATCTATAGCGGCTCAAACACCGTGTCCTATTGGATGCCTACGCTAATACGCGGGTTCGGGATCGAAGATCTGAAAACTATCGGTTTACTGGCTAGCATTCCCTACCTGGGTGCGTTGCTCGGCATGTACCTGCTTGCGCGCAGTTCTGACAAGCATTTGGAGCGCCGCTGGCACCTGGGGATAACGGTGTTACTGAGCGCAACCTGTTTCTTCTTGCTAGGTCCCGCCCAGCATCACCTGCTGTTCTCTGTCGTGCTCATGAGCATCGGTGCAGCAGCGGCGATGTCGGCGCTGGCATTGTTCTGGACCATTCCACCTGCCCTGTTGTCGCCTTCGGCAGCGGCCGTGGGCATTGCGGTGATCAGTTGTATCGGTGGGTTGGCCGGTGTGATCAGCCAGATCGTAGTGGGTGCGATCAAAACGGCGACCGGGGACCTGTACCTGGCCTTCGATGTGATTGGCTGTGTACTGGTGGTGGGTGTTTTGGTGTTGTTGTTGGCCATACCTGCCAGCCAGTTGAAGGAACGTGCGAAAACGTGAATCTGTCCGCCCCAGACATCAACTGGGGCGGGGCGGCGACTGGCTCATGAAATTTTTTGGCTGTTGCTTTCCCGAAATTGTTTACGCAATTCCGTCTTGAGCACTTTGCCCACCCCTGTGAGCGGAAGGGCTTCGCGGAACTCGACACTGCGCAGGCATTTATAGCCGGCGATGCGCTCGCGGCAGTGGCGTTGCAGGTCTTCAAGGTCCGTGCAGGTGTCAGGCTTGAGTACGATCACTGCGTGTACCGATTCTCCCCATTGGTCGCTGGGAATGCCGATCACGGCACATTGGGCGACCGCAGAATGGCTGCTGAGTGCGCTTTCGACCTCAGCGGAATAGATGTTCTCACCGCCGCTGACAATCATGTCCTTGAGGCGATCGACCACATACACAAATCCCTCGTCGTCCATATAGGCGCAGTCCCCGGTGTGCATCCAGCCGTTACGCAGCGCCTCGGCTGTTGCTTCGGGTTTGTTCCAGTAGCCGAGCATCACATTGGGACCGCGAACCACGATTTCGCCTACCGTACCGCGAGATACTTCAAGGTCGTTTTCGTTGACGATCAACACTTCGACACTGTTCGTCGCCCGGCCAGCCGAATACATCCTGCCGCTGGCCTGGCCAGCAGCGCTGTGATGCTCAGGTCCCAAGCGACAGGCAGTGGGGGACAGCTCGGTCATGCCATAACCCTGGGTGAAGGAAGCCGCTTGAAACATTCGGCAAGCGCGGTCAAGCAGCGCGGGGGTGATTGGAGACGCGCCATACGTGATGCGTTCGATCGATGAGAGGTCGAGCAACGCAGCCGCCTGCGGATTATCGTCGCACCATTTGAGAAGCATCTGGAGCATGGTCGGTGCGAGTAACAGTTGGGTAACTCGCTCGCGATAAATAGTTTCCAGCACGGCTTGTGGCACAAAAGAGGGCAGCAGGATATGGGTTCCACCGCTGATTAGTAACGCGTTCAGTGCCGCAAACCCGGCCACGTGAAACATAGGCATGACGTGCAGATAGACCGTCCTGGCGGCGTACTCACCTGCACTGAGCGTGGCCAGCGCGGATGACGCCAGGTTGTTGTGGCTGAGCATCACACCCTTGGGCGCGCCGGTAGTTCCGCCGGTGTAGAAGATACCGGCCAGGGCGTCGCCATGACGGCGCGCATCTTGAACGGGTTCGGCCGCTGCGAGAAGGGTTTCATAGGAAAGCATGCCGGGTGGCGTTCCACCGTCGCCGGCATAGATCACCTGCCGAACGGTGCTGGCTCGCTCGATGAGCTGGGCACCCATTGCCTTGAACGTCTCGTCGACGATCAGTAGCGAAGTTTGCGAGTCATCAAGGGCGTAGAGGATTTCCGCCACACTCCAGCGGCTGTTAACCGGGTTGAGCACCGCATCGGCCCATGGTACGGCGAGGTAGTATTCGATGTAACGGTGTGAGTTGAGCGACAGCATCGCAACCCGTTCACCACTGCCAATACCCAGCGCCTTGAATGCGCCTGCCAGTCTGGCGACTCGCTGTTCAAGTTCGGCGAAGGTCAGGTTGCGACCTGGAGCCCGTATCGCAACGACGTCCGGTTGTTGCTGCAAGTGGCGGTGCAAACCTTGGGTGATGTACATGTTGCGTTCCTGTATTGAAGTGGAGCAGGGCGCTTAACCCCCCTCCGGCCAGATGCGCCGCGTGGCTTCGCTACCCTCCCGGTAGACGTGGCAGGTGCCGATGACCCAGGGCTTGGGGCGATTGTAATCCGGATCGACGAGCGCTCGCTGCAGTTCGGCGTCGTGCACGATTTTGTAAGTGGTCTGATACAGCGTAGTCGCCATCGGTCCAAGCAGTTCTGTCAAATGAGTGCAACCGAGGGCGCCACCGACGATTTTCGCTACCTGCTTCTTGAAGCCTGGTCCGATCTTCACGCCTCTGAGCGCCGCATAGGCCGCATTGACCTCGACGCAGTGAGGGGTGGGACCGATTTCGGTACGGGCCTGTACGTTCTGGATCACATAGTCAATATCGACCGTCATGATCAGAACCATCTGATGAAAGGGTTCGCCGTTAGGGATGTTTTTGAATGGGGTGGTTGCAGGGGTTGTCTTGGTATCGAGCAATCGTCCCTCGATATCGAAGAGACCATCGCTGCGCAGATAACCGGTGCAGGTCACCTGACGGGTGTGCAGCAATTCCCTGGACACGGGTGTCGGGTAAATATCAGTCATATGGCATCGCTCTCGACAGGCCGTGGTGGAGGGGTAGAAGCGGGTCAAAAGCAAACGACCCGCCATACTCTTGTCAAAGCGTGCGGCCGACCACTTCGCGTTGAATCTCGTTGGAACCGCCGTAAATGCGGGCAACCCGCGCATCGGCCCACATCCGGCCGATCGGATATTCGTTCATGTAGCCGTAGCCACCGAACAGCTGCAGGCAGCGGTCGAGAACTTCACCCTCTCGTTCGGTGAGCCAGAATTTGCCCATGGAGGCCAGGTTGGTGTCCAGGGTGCCGTCGATCCAGCGCTCAATAATCAGGTCGCAGAAGGTTCTGGAGGCGAGAACCGTGGCTTTAACATCGGCCAGCACAAAGCGACTGTTCTGGAAATCAATGACGGGCTTGCCGAACACAGTGCGATCCTTGGTGTATTCCACCGTCAGACGGAACGCGCGCTCCATGATGGCCGTGGCGCCGACACCGATTTGCGCACGCTCATAAGGCAACTGGCGCATCAACGTATAAAACCCCTGGCCTTCGACACCGCCCAGAAGGCAGTCCTCTGGAACTTCAACGTCATCGAAGAACATTTCCGAAGTGTCTTGGGAGTGCATGCCGATCTTGCTCAGCAGCTTGCCGCGGCGGAAACCAGGCGTGTTGGTATCGACCATGAACAGCGAGACGCCTTTGGCACCCTCGCCGATGTTGGTTTTAGCAATTACCAGCACCATGTCGCAGGTCTGGCCATTGCTGATGAAGGTCTTGGCGCCGTTGATGACGTACTTGTCACCTTTCTTCACCGCGCGGGTACGCACCGATTGCAAATCAGAACCGGCGCCGGGTTCGGTCATGGCAATCGCGCAGATCACCTCGCCCGAAGCGATTTTTGGCAACCAATGCAGCTTCTGCTCTTCGGTACCCGAGTCAAGAATGTAGTGAGCAACAATATGGCTCAACCCCGTACCCAGGCCGCCACCGTTCGCCGCCATCGTTTGCACCACACTGATGTAGTGACTGGCGTCGCCGCCGCTGCCGCCGTACTCCTCGGGCACGTCGGGCAGGATCAGCCCCAACTCACCGGCCTTAAGCCACGCAGAGCGATCGGCGAAATGCTGTTCGCGCCATTTGAGCTCGTTGGGCTCCATATATTCCTTGGCGAAGCGTTTGACCACGTCGTCAAATTGCTCGAGATCGGGAGTCATCCAGGGCGAGCGGTAGTTATCAATCATTGCCAATACCTCAAAGTCGGAGTGCAGTTAGCCGAACGGCGCTCCCTCGAAGGAGGCCGTGGTGCAGAAATACGGGGGAAAAGCGGTTAGAAATTGCTGCCCGGGCCGCCGCCGCAGTACAGCACCTGGCCGGAGCAGAAGTCGGACTCAGGGATGCAGAACAGGTACACCGAGCCCGCAGCTTCGTGCGGTTTTCCGGGACGACCTAGCGCGATAGCACGGCTGGCTCCGTCGATCATCGCCTGCTGAACGCCGACCTTGATTTCACGGCCTTCGATGTTGACCGTCTTGCTGTCGTCGCCGGCCAGCGCCTGGGTCAGGCGAGTCTCGATCAGGCCGAAAGCGACGGCGTTGACGTTGACCTTCAAACGTCCCCACTCTTTGGCAAGGGTCTTGGTCATGCCGAGAATGCCGGCCTTGGCGGTGGAATAGTTGGCCTGACCAACGTTGCCGCCGGCCGCGCCTGAGGAGATGTTGACGATTTTGCGGAACACTTCGCGACCCTCGGCCGCCTCCTTTTTCGCCAGGGCACTGATGATGGGTTGGGCGGCGCGCAAGATTCGGAAGGGCGCAGTCAGGTGACAATCGATAATCGCGTACCACTGCTCATCGGTCATTTTCTGGATGACGTTGTCCCAGGTGAAACCGGCGTTGTTGACGATAATGTCGATGCCACCGAAGTTGTCCATGGCGGTCTTGACGAATCGGTCGGCAAAATCCGGGGCGCTGACACTGCCAACGCACGCCACCGCTTCGCCACCCAGCTGGCGGATCTCTGCGACGACTTCGTTGGCCGGTTCTGCATCCAGGTCGTTGATGACCAGGCGTGCACCGTCAGCGGCGAGTTTCAGTGCGACGCTACGGCCAATACCGCGACCGGAACCGGTCACCAGGGCAACTTTGCCTTCTAGCTTTTTCATGGGGCTGAATTCCTTATTGTTGGGCAAGGTGGCTTAAACCAGCGCGATGACGGCTTCACCGGCGAGCTTGTCTTCACCGTATTGATTGCGGCACTTGATTTCGACGCGTACGCGTTTTTCGCCCTTCTCTTCGAATTTTTCGACGATGCGTCCGCTGCAGATTGGCGTATGGCCAAGTTGGGTAATGCCGGTGAACCGCATGGAAAATGCACGGATCTGTGGCTGTGGCACCCATTGGGTCAGCAACCGCCCCAGATAGCCCGCCGACAACATGCCGTGGGCGAAAACGTCAGGCATGCGGGACTTGCGGGCGAAGTCGATATCAATGTGGATCGGGTTATGGTCACCCGAAGCGCCTGCGTACAGGGCCAGTGTGGTGCGGCTGATCGCAGAAACCTGCAACAGGGGCAATTCGTCGCCGACCTGGACATCGTTAAATTGTGGAATCAACATCGAATGCTCCTCAGCGTTGTACCAGGGATGAGCGGATATCCGCGATGTGCTCACCATGCTGATTGGTGACCCGGGTTTCATTGACGGCGAACTGCAGTGCACCACCTTTCTTCTCGTACACATCGGCAATGCGTGTGTCGAAGGTCAGCGTGTCGCCGGCGTAGGCCATCTGATGGTAGGTGTAGGCCTGCTCGGCGTGCAGAATGCGACCGAGGTCAAATCCCAGTACCTTCAGTGTGTCCCGCAGATCGCGACCTTCACTCTGCAGGCAAGTCAGGAAAGTCGGTGGCACCGGCAGGGAGGGATAGCCTGCGGCCTTGGCCACAGCTTCGTCGGTGTACACCGGATCGGTCTCACCAATAGATTTGGCAAAAAAACGCAGTCGACCTTTTTCAACTACGGCGCTGGTCACGCCCAGGGATCTTCCAATCAGGCTCTTGTCTGCCATGGCAGCGTTCTCCGTTACTCAATGGAACCGTGCACTGATCAACAGTACGCGGTTAGGAATGTCAGCCTCGACCGTAAAGGGTGACGACACAGGCACCGCCCAAACCGAGGTTGTGTTGCAGGGCGAGATTCGCGCCTTCGACCTGACGCGCCTGGGCGTTGCCGCGCAGCTGCTGGGTCAGTTCGTAACATTGCGCGAGGCCGGTGGCGCCCAGTGGATGACCTTTGGACAGGAGCCCACCCGACGGGTTAGTGACCGTGCGACCGCCATAGGTGTTATCGCCGTCCAGCACGAACTGTTCGGCACCACCGACCGGGCACAAACCCAGCCCTTCATAAGTCAGCAGTTCGTTGTGGGCGAAGCAGTCATGCAGCTCGCAGACACGGATGTCTTGTGGGCCGATACCGGCTTTTTCGTAGACTTGCTGCGCGGCGGATCGGGTCATGTCGAAGCCGACTACACTGATCATCGACTTCGGCTCGAAGGAGATCGGTGTGTCGGTGGTCAGCGCCTGGGCCAGAATGACGACGTCGGTTCGCAGGCCATGCTTTTTCGCAAACGCCTCGCTGCAGATGATCGCCGCAGCCGCGCCACAGGTGGGCGGGCAGGCCATCAGGCGGGTCATGACGCCCGGCCAAACGACCATGTCGTTGAGCACGTCTTCAGTCGTGACTACTTTGCGAAACAGGGCCAGGGGGTTGTTGGCGGCATGACGGCTGGCCTTCGCACGGATTGCGGCAAATGTGTCGAGCTGCGTGCCGTACTTTTGCATGTGCTCGCGCCCGGCACCGCCAAACAACCGCAGGGCGCTCGGTACTGCTGACGCATCAGCCGTCAGCTCGTCTCTGATGGCCTTGCCCTTGCCCATGGTCCCCGGGCGATCGGTATACATCGAGCCCAATGCACCCGGTTGCATCTGTTCGAAACCGAGCGCAATCGCGCAATCGACCATGCCGCTTTCGACGGCCTGACGAGCCAGGAACAGCGCGCTGGAACCAGTGGAGCAGTTGTTGTTGACGTTTATGATCGGCAAGCCGCTCAGGCCGACTTCATACAGTGCCGATTGGCCGCAGGTCGAGTCGCCGTATACGTGACCGACGTATGCCTGCTGCACCAAACCGTAGTCCAACCCGGCATCCTTAAGTGCCTGACGCGTCGCTTCGGCGCCCATTTCGATGTAACTGCCGCTGGCGCCTGGTTTGAGGAATGGAATCATGCCCACGCCTGCTACATAAACTTTCTGTGACATTGTCGTCTCCGCGCTTGGGTGCAATCCGGGTTATTGGCCGGCTGATTTTTGTTTCATCTTTTCTGCAATCTTTACGTCCACCGCCCGACGTACCTGGTCGATGCTGAAGCTGGCGGGGGATTGGCTTGGCGGCCACTCGACGAAGGTCTGCAGGAATTGCGAGGCTTTACTGCCGAGTATCCCGACCAGATAGGAGTTGGCGACCATCCAGTCGTTGTACGTACTGGAGACAACATCGGCGGTTTCGAAGGGGTCCATGCGCAGGTTGAAGATTTTTGGTACTCGCAGGCAAACGAAGGGCTCGCGCCAGACATCAAAGCCACCGGGTTGGCGTTGCTCGCAGAACACCGCTTTCCAGTTTTCGAAGCGCATGGCAACCAGGTCACCGTCATCGTTGAAGTAATAGAACTCGCTGCGTGCACTGTCGTTGGTTTTGCCGGTCAGGTAATCCAATTGGTTGTAACCATCGAGGTGCACTTTGTAATTCGTGCCGCCCGTGACCGGCGCCCAACCCTTGAGCAGTTTTTCCTTCACATCCGGCACGCCTGCGGCAGCAAGCAAGGTGGGAAACCAGTCAAGTCCGGAGACAATGCCGTTGGCCACTTCGCCAGCCTTGATATGTCCGGGCCAGCGGATCATTGCCGGAACGCGGAACGCACCTTCCCAGTTGGAATTTTTCTCGTTGCGGAACGGGGAGGTCGCTGCATCAGGCCAACTGAAGCGGTTGGGACCGTTGTCGGTGGTGTAGACGACAATGGTGTTGTCGCTGATCTTCAGGTCATCGAGGGTCTTGAGCAGCTTGCCGATGTCGCCGTCGTGTTCGAGCATACCGTCGGCGTACTCGTTGCCAGGCATACCGCTTTGGCCCTTCATCGAATCACGCACGTGAGTTACGAAGTGCATGCGCGTGGTGTTCATCCAGACGAAGAACGGCTTGTCAGCTTTCACCTGTTTCTGGATGAAGTTCTGGGCAGCGGCCGTGGTTTCGTCATCAATGGTTTCCATGCGCTTCTTGGTTAGCGCACCGGTGTCCTCGATCTTTCCGTCAGCGTAAGAGTGGATGACCCCGCGTGGCGTGCGCGATTTGATGTAGTTAGGGTCGATGTTTTTGGCGCCTGGCTGCGGCCAGTACGGACGCTCAGGTTCTTCCTCGGCATTGAGGTGATAGAGGTTGCCGAAGAATTCGTCGAAACCGTGTTTGGTCGGCAGGAATTCATCGCGGTCGCCCAGATGGTTTTTACCGAACTGCCCGGTGGCGTAGCCCTCGGACTTGAGCGCCTGTGCAATGGTGATATCACGATCCTGAAGGCCGACTGGCGCGCCAGGCACACCGACTTTGGTGAGACCGGTACGCAACGACGCCTGACCGGTAATAAAGGTTGATCGTCCGGCCGTACAGCTGTTCTCCGCGTAATAATCAGTAAACTTCATGCCTTCGGTTGCGATGCGGTCGATGTTGGGTGTCTTGTAGCCGACAACGCCATCAGCGTACGCACTGATGTTGGTCTGCCCGATATCGTCGCCGTAAATCACCAGGATGTTCGGTCTTTCGGCCGCGCTCACGCCGGTGATTACTGCCACCAACGACAGCGCGATCAGACTCGACCTAGGCAACCATCTGCAAATTCGCTTCATCGCTTCATTCTCCTTTTTTGTTTTTCTTGTGCGGCCGGCAACCGACCATTCTCAGTACGAGTTCGCAGTAGTGCTCAATGACCTGGTCCAGACTCAAGCGACCCTCGACCCGGTACCAGGCACACGCATGGGTCAACGTCATGAAAATGGTGCGTGAGAGCAGCTTGGGTTCGTCGCAATGCAACGAACCGTCACGCACGCCTTGTTCGAGGATGTGTTGCAACTTTGCGAGGTGACGTCCGCGAGCAAGCTTGACGATCGCCAGCTCAGCCTTGTCCATGCTTCTGAATTCAGTGTTTCCCAATACCGCTTCTTCCCTGTGCAACAGGTGGTGGCGGACATGAAAGGCGACAAAGGCGCGTAGCTGTTCATCGGCACTGGCAGCGGCAGGGCAGCATTTTTCCCATGCCGCCGACAGCGTTTCCAGGTAGCTCAATACAAGAGTCAGCAGCAGTTCGCTCTTGCCTTTGTAATAGAGGTACAGCGCCGAAGAATTCACCCCGGCTTCGTTAGCGAGTTGGCGCAGGGTCATGGATTCAAAACCGCTGCGTGAGATCAGGCGGATGGCGGCCTGACGGATATTGATTTCAGTCGTGTTCATGGGTGCGTTGTCCTGCGCTCGCCATCAGCGGCGCCTGTGCCGTGAATGAGCCGCGGCCATCAATGTGTTGAGGAACACTAATTGAGCTAGGGAAGGGTGGCTGTAGATCGAATGGACGATTTGAAGAACTGAATCACTAACCATCGCAACTCCTTGAGAAATAGCCCGAACGAACGATGGTTTACCTCCATGAAAATTTTCATAGTTACGCGTAGTTGCGGGCGGTCAGTTCGTCGAGTTGACTGGATGATTAACTATCGAAAAGTGGAGAGGGCGTGATGCCAGGTCCCTTGCAAGGTCTTAAGGTTGTTGAGTTTTCCGGCATCGGTCCGGGCCCGTTTTGCGCAATGATGCTGGCGGACATGGGCGCCGAAGTAACTCGCGTCGATCGTTTGGTGGCTGGTCTGCTGGGCGGTGGGAATTCGGTGGTGGATCGTGGTCGACGCTCCATCGCGGTCGATCTGAAAAAGCCTGGTGTGAGCGACATACTCCTGCGCCTGATCGACGACGCCGACGTCCTGATTGAAGGTAATCGACCAGGTGTCATGGAGCGATTGGGGTTGGGCCCGGATGTATGTCTGATGCGCAATCCACGTCTTGTTTACGGGCGCATGACCGGATGGGGGCAGACGGGGCCTTTGGCATCGAGCGCCGGTCACGATATCAATTACACGGCGCTGACTGGCGCGCTGTATGCCATGGGCCACGCGGACAGGGCTCCGACGCCACCTTTGCACTTGGTCGGCGATCTGGGGGGCGGCGCGATGATGTTGGCGTTCGGACTGGTTTGCGCCGTGCATGAAGCGCAGAAGACCGGGCTGGGCCAAGTGGTGGATGCGGCCATTACTGAAGGTGTTTCGCTGATGACGAGCACCTATCACGATGGATTGGCGAGCGGCAAATGGTCGAGCCTGCGCGAGACGAATCTGCTCGATGGTGGTGCGCCTTTCTACGGTTGTTATACCTGCGCTGATGGCAAGTTCATTTCGCTGGGCGCTCTAGAGCCGCAGTTCTACAGTTTGTTTCTGGAGCTGTGCGAGATCGATGATCCAGCTTTCCTCGATCAGTGGAACAAGCAGCAATGGCCAGCGCTGAAAACCAAGTTGGAAGCGCTGTTCCTCACCCGGACTCGCGGTCAGTGGTGTGCGTTGCTGGAGGGAACCGATGTCTGCTTCGCCCCGGTTCTGGATTTTTCAGAGGCGACCCGGCACCCGCACCATCGGGCACGCAACAACTTTATCCATAGCAATGGCGTTGTGCATCCGGCACCGGCCCCACGATTGAGTCGCACGCCGGCGGAGGCGGGCTCGATACCTGAGAAGGGCGAGCATACGCTAGAAATTCTTCAGCAGTTGGGGCTGAACGAAGCGGACATTTTGGCGTTACGGGAGACCGGCGCCATAGCGTAGACAGGACGGTTCGAGCTAGTTCTGGCAAGGTCGGTGCTGATTTTTAGCACCGACCACCAACTGACGCCGTGGTGCTGCCCATCTTAAAGCAACACTTTTAAACCAGGTCCTATTGGTATTAGTGATGATTGTTCCAGTCCCGGTATTGGCGAGCGATCCAGGCGCCGAAGAACTGGCGCGTCGCACGGTTGAACGCCGAGCCGTCGAAGCGGCGGTTTGGGGCATGCCGATGGTCAGCGTCGACTCCATGCGCGAACACTGTTTCGTGAGCTAACGCCCACTACAGCGACATCTTGTACTGGTCGAAAGCTTCTGGCTGGAAGTTCCAATTCCCCACGCAAAATGCCTCGTCGCCCTACGTCTACTTCAATTTCAACCGTCAACGACGGCCCGGTTGTGCTGGAGAGCGCCGGATTATTCGAACCCCTGGTTGATGCTTAGGAAGTGCTTGTCTCTGATGTTGGTCCCGAGGGAGACGATCAGGGGAGGGGTGGTAAATACCTGCTCGTACCACCACGGCGAGTACATTGCCGAGCCTAAGCAGATTTGGGTTCGACATGTTACTGGCTGAGCGACTGATCTTCGTCCAAGGCGCCCCGAAAAACTGCTGGTGATGCCACTCGATGAACTGCGAAGCCATTACTGAAAAAATTGTGCTCATTCATGGGTAAACGAGCCTGGCCATGCTGAGTCATTGACTTCGATCAAGATAGCTTCGAGCGACTTATACTTTGTAATGGTTGGATTTCCTCGAATGACTTAGCCAGGAAGTCGATCAAGGTGCGTACAGAAGGCAGCAGTCCACGACGTGAAGGAAAGACCGCTGTAATCATTCCATTGACCGGTCTCCATTCGGGAATGACGGTGATCAAGCGCCCATTTCGAATTTCATTTTCCACAACCATCAATGGCAGACTTGCGACACCTACGCCCTCCAACGCTGCGTTTTTCAATGTGGACATGTCGTCGCTGACCAGCCGCGGGGTATGACAAACTTCTGCTATAGCGTCATTAGGCCCATTCAGTATCCATGAATATTGAAGCATGGGATTCCCCCAACTTACGCTAGGTAAACCAGACAGGTCAGCGGGCAACTCCGGGAGGGAGTGTTTTTCCAGAAAGTCCCGGCTCGCCACCAGCACCTGAGGACTTTTAGCGAGCACCTTCATAACGAGATCGCTATTCTCCAGTGGCGGGAAGCACAGGCTCAGGGCGATGTCATACCCTTCGCTGATCACGTCAACCTTGCGGTTGAAACTCTTCACATAGAGCTCAACACCGGGACATTGAGCCATGAATTTACCCAACAAGGGGGCGACCCAAAAACTCAGCAGGGGGGTTGTACAGCTAATGCGGATAATTCCACGTGGCTCTGATCGATTCTGTTCAATCATGTCTTCTGCCGACTCTGCCTCGGCCATCATAGCGACACAGTGTCGATAGTAGGCTTGGCCGATATCCGTCACCAGGAACTGTCGTGTAGAGCGTTGTATCAGGCGTACACCCAACCTTGCTTCTAACTGACTTACTCTGCGACTTAGCGTCGATTTTGGCATGTTAAGTGCCCGACCGGCCGGTGCAAAGCCACCATGGTCGACTACCTTCGCGTAGATGAAGAGCTCATTCAGGTCAAACATGTTCTCTCTCTTATCGTTCCAGTTTTGAGACCGTGAAGCTTAATACAAAAACTACCGAACACTCAGATTGACCAAGCGCCGGCTTCGTCCTGAACGTAGGATTCGCAGTCCTGCAGGGCATTTTGTAGTTAAACAATGCTCGTGTCCGGAACGCTATGCCCTGAAAACTCTCATAAGCTCGATAGAGGTCGATGGGGACGCTATTGCATTGTTTATATGCGCGGATCGTTGGCCGGGCTTGGTCAATCCGTCTCACATTTGTGTTGCCGTAGTAATGCGACGGCCAGAGTGGCTAAACCTAGCCGGCACACATTACCGGTGCCGGCACAGAGTTCAGCTGGGCACGAAAAACGAAATTACCCCCGGGGTTATTCAGCCTAGCGACGCTCGGTTGCAGCCCTGCAATATGTACCCTTTTTACGTACATTCGTTAATCCGCGATATTTTTTTTTTCGAGTTCAGCAACGTGTGTGCCTTGGAAACGCGCAATATCCAGCTCATTTTGTGACGGTTGCCGTTTTCCGTCGGCACCTGCCAGAGTGGTCGCGCCATAGGGTGTGCCGCCGGTGATTTCGTTCATATTGGTAAGCCCTGCGCAAGTGTAATGCACACCCACGATTACCATTCCTTGATGTAGCAGTGTGCTGTGGAACGACGTAATAGTAGTTTCCTGGCCACCGTGCTGGGTCCCAGTCGACGCAAAAACGCTGCAGATCTTCCCGACGAGCGCGCCTTTCATCCACAGTCCGCCAGTCTGGTCGAGAAATGTGCGCATCTGTCCAGCCATGTTTCCAAAGCGCGTCGGTGTGCCAAAGATGATGGCGTCGTAATTGGCTAGCTCGTCAGGTGTCGCTACTGGTGCCTCCTGGTCGAGTGGACACCGATGGCTGCTGCTTGGTCGGCTGGGATGGTCTCCGCTACACGCTTGAGCGTCACATCGACGCCAGATACGGACCGCACGCCATCGGCGACTGCGTTAGCCATTGTTTCCAGGTGGCCGTACATTGAGTAATAGAGAACAAGTAATTTCGCCATGATTTTGTCCTGGGTTGAGAACCATTTGGTCGTTTTGAAAGACCTTTGATTACTCCGCTGCCAACGAAAAACAGCATAGGCATAGCGTCGGCAGCCCTCAATAAGCTGCAGAGACTTTTACGGCGTGCGGACTTAACACGAGCAGCTCCGCATGCCGCCAGATATGGGACTGGCGCGTCTGATCTTGTCGTTCCAAATTTGAGACTCTGAAGTTCATTCCTATGTCTACCGAACTTTAAGAACGACTACTAAGGTTGATCCACCAAGTTGATTGGCGGGTTATGCAACATGAAAAAGGTTCTGGGTATATACAGCAGCCCCAATCAGCACTGGGTGGGCGATGGCTTCCCCGTCCGCTCGCTTTTCAGTTATGCCACGTTGGGCCGCCATATCAGTCCGTTCTTATTGCTCGACTACGCAGGACCTTCGGATTTCCCGCCTTCCGAGCACCGGCGTGGGGTCGGTCAGCATCCGCATCGTGGTTTTGAGACGGTCACCATTGTCTATAGAGGCGAACTTGAACATCGAGACTCCACTGGCGCCGGCGGAAAAATCGGCCCCGGCGACGTGCAGTGGATGACCGCGGCTGCCGGGATCCTTCATGAGGAGTACCACTCACCCGAGTTCAGTCGTACCGGTGGAACACTGGAGATGGTGCAGCTGTGGGTGAATCTACCCGCAAAAGACAAAATGTCTGCGCCGCGATATCAGACGATTCTGGATCGCGACATCGTGCAGGTCAGTTTGCCTGACGATGCCGGTCAGGTTCGTGTGATTGCCGGTGAGTACGCCGGACACAAAGGCCCCGCGCTGACATTTACACCCATGGATGTATGGGATTTACGAATGAATGCAGGCAAGAGCATGTCACTGCATGTAAAGGCAGGCTTTACCTGTGCCGTCGTCCTGCTCAGTGGGGTCGTTGAGGTGAATGGCAGTGCAGTTCTGCGCGATGCGCAGTTGGCGCTGCTTGAACTTACAGGTAGCAAGCTATTTCTGCAGGCCAGCATTGACTCAAAACTGCTCTTGCTCTGTGCAGAGCCTATCGATGAACCCATCGTTGGCCATGGACCATTCGTCATGAATACCCAAGCAGAAATAGTCCAGGCCATCTCCGACTTCAACAGCGGCCACTTTGGACAGATTACCCCGTGATCATTTTCGCTGTGTCATTTGTGGACATTGCGATACCTGTTGGCGGCTAAGCCGTCTTTCTTAAAGGAGCACGTCATGAGTACCCCTGCGAACTTCAACAACCAGAGACCTGTCATCGACCCAGCCAACGCCGTCATGCTGCTGATCGATCACCAGAGCGGACTGTTCCAGACAGTGGGCGATATGCCGATGCCCGAACTACGCCTTCGCGCTGCGGCGCTGGCCAAGATGGCATCGCTGGCCAAGATTCCGGTCATCACCACCGCCTCTGTACCGCAAGGTCCAAACGGTCCTCTAATCCCAGAGATTCATGAAAATGCACCTCACGCCAAGTATGTGGCGCGTAAGGGTGAGATCAATGCCTGGGACAACCCGGAATTTGTGGCCGCAGTTAAAGCCACGGGCAAAAAGCAGCTCATCATTGCCGGCACCATCACTAGCGTGTGCATGGCCTTCCCGGCCATCAGCGCCGTCTATGACGGTTATCAGGTCTTCGCTGTGGTGGATGCTTCCGGCACCTACACGAAAATGGCCCAGGAAATTACGCTCGCTCGTGTGGTGCAAGCGGGTGTGGTGCCGATGGATACCGGCGCTGTGGCGTCTGAGCTGCAAAAATCCTGGAACCGCGACGATGCACAGCAATGGGCTGAGGTTTACACCAAAATTTTCCCAGCCTATCAACTGCTGATCGAAAGTTACATGAAGGCTCAAGCTGTAGTGAGCAACCAGGAAGTATTGGACTCCCAGCGCAAGTAATCGAGCCTATCGCGAGGGGCGTGCTCCCTCATCAGAGGAGGCCATCGGAGCTTCCGTTGTCCACTTGGAGAATGAAAATGTCCACTGCCTATAAACGTCTCGACAAAGATCAAGCGGCCGTGTTGTTGGTCGATCATCAGACCGGTCTGTTGTCTCTGGTACGCGACATCGACCCAGACAAATTCAAGAACAACGTGCTGGCACTGGCCGATCTGGCCAAGTACTTCAAATTGCCGACCATTCTCACCACCAGCTTTGAAACTGGCCCTAACGGACCGCTGGTGCCAGAGTTGAAAGCCCTGTTCCCAGACGCCCCTTATATTGCGCGCCCAGGGCAAATCAACGCCTGGGACAATGAGGATTTCGTCAAGGCCATCAAAGCCACTGGCAAAAAGCAACTGATCATCGCCGGAGTGGTGACCGAAGTCTGCGTGGCGTTCCCGGCGCTGTCGGCGATTGAGGCGGGTTTTGAGGTGTTTGTGGTGACCGACGCATCCGGCACCTTCAATGCCTTAACCCGAGATTCGGCATGGAACCGCATGTCGTCTGCCGGTGCACAATTGATGACTTGGTTCGGTCTGGCCTGCGAGCTGCACCGTGACTGGCGCAACGACATCGAAGGGCTGGGAACATTGTTCTCTAACCACATTCCAGACTATCGCAACCTGATCACCAGCTACACCAAACTGACTTCCGACAAGTAAGTTCGAGCGAGATGCCACGTCAGCATCCGTGGCCTTTTCCAGGTGCGTTAAACAGGCCCTGATCGGTTGGGGCCTGTTTCTGTCGGGGGGGTATGAGTGAGCAACAGATTAGGGCAGTGCTCGCCCAAATACCTTACCAAGTGACGCTGAGTACCGAAGCCCACCAGTGGCTGGCGGACGCAAGTGGTAGTTCCGGGGGCGAAAACTCTGGCCCCGATCCGCATCAATTGCTGCTGTCTTCATTGAGTGAGTACCCGGCCATTACCTTTGCTATGTACGCCAACCGCAAAGCCATGCCGCTCGATGGCATCGATGTCGAGTTGCGAGGCGCTCTGGAGCCAGCATTTGAGGCTTTTTATGCCTGGATCATCAAGCACAAAGCCTGGTCACAAGAGAGGTAACAATGAGCAATCAAGACCCCCAATGTCAGTTGTCCACTTCATCGGATTGTCCGGTGGATGAGGGCATCAAAGCGATTCAGCGAATCATGGCGCGCACCGCCGAAGTCGGTGGCGGGATTACCGTCAACCGATTGATGCCCTCGCGCCAACGACGGATGATCGGCGCTTGGTGTTTTCTCGATCACGCCGGCCCGGCGGTGTTTGAAAAAAAAGCCGGTCTGCGCGTCGGCCCCCATCCGCATATCGGCTTGCAGACCTTCACCTGGATGATCAAGGGCAAAGTCCTGCACCGCGACAGTCTAGGTAACGTCCAGATCATTCGCCCCGGTCAGGTCAATTTGATGACGGCTGGACGGGGTATCACCCACACCGAAGAGTCGCTGCCTGACGAGGACCATCTGCACGCCGCGCAGTTATGGATTGCCCTACCGGAAGGCGACGCGAACTGCGCTCCGGCGTTCGATCACCTTCCGAACTTGCCAGCTTGGAATGAAGGCGGGGTAAAGATCACCCTGCTGGCAGGGAGCTTTGCCAGTCGCACTGCCCCGAGCCGGATCTATTCTCCGCTGGTCGGGCTGGACCTGTCGAGTCAAGGTGTAGCCTCGATTCAATTGGTCATGGAACCGCAGTTCGAATACGGCATCCTGCCGCTGGAAGGCACGTTCACCATCAACGGCCAAACCTTTGCCAGCAATGAGTTGGCCTATCTGGGACGTGGCCTCAGTGATATTGAGTTGTCATCCACTGAAGGCTCGCGCGCCTTGCTGTTGGGCGGCGAACCCTTTGCAGAGGAAATACAGCTGTGGTGGAACTTCGTTGGCCACAGTAAACAGGAAATCGCCCAGGCCCTGGAGGCCTGGAACAACCGAGACCTGGAGCGCTTCGGTGACGTCGAGGGTTTTGACGGAGAGCGTCTGGTCGCCCCGCGGTTGCCGTGATAAAGGGCGCTTGCCGGCAGGTACAACAGCCGCAGCTATTGTGCTCGAAAATATCAACAATAAGCAGGAGTTGCGACAATGTCCGATACGTTGAAACGACTGCTGGGAATCTCGGTTTCGCTTGGGGTGTCGCTGGCCACGGGGAACATCTACGCGGATAACTCGTTGGGCCAACGGGATAACCTCAGTAGCGGAATCAATGATCGGCAGAAGGCCGAAATGGCGGTGCCATCTGGTTTTATCAGTGGTTCTTCGCTCAACGGACTACTGCGTAACTATTACTTCAGTCGCGACAACCACAACACCCCGACGAGGCTCGACCAGCGAGAGTGGGTACAAGGTGCTTACTTGTCCTTTCGCTCCGGTTATACCGATTCCCCCATCGGCGTCGGTGTTGATGTTCATGGGTTTTATGGGGTCAAACTGGATGGCGGAGGGGGCAGCGGAGGTGCCGGACTACTCCCGCTGAATTCAAAAAAAGAGCCGGAATCGGAATTCTCCGCAGCGGGCGCGGCATTGAAGTTCAGAGGCTTTGACAGCCTGGTTCAGGCTGGCGATCAATATCTGGAGAACCCGGTGATTGCTGGCGGGGTCAGTCGGGTGTTTCCTCAGACCTTTCGCGGCGTGGCGATAAAAAACTACAGCGTGCAAGACATGACCCTCGACGCCGGCTGGGTCGACTCCACCCGCTTGCGTAATCAGAGTGGTCAAAGCCATTTGGTCACTAGCTATGGCGCCAGTAACAAGGCAGGTGTGCCGGCCGATCGTGAAAGCCCGCACATGGGTTGGCTCGGAGGTGTTTACAGTGTACCGGGTGCCATCACCCTGACGGTGTATGGCGGACAGTTGAGCGGCATCTGGAATCAGTACTACGCGGGAGCAAGCTGGCCACTGAAGTTAACTCCAGCAATGACGCTTATGCCGTATCTGCACTATTTCAAAACCCGCGATCAGGGTCAGAGTCAGCTCGGGCGCATCGACAATGACACCTACAGTGGTGGTCTGACGGTGTCCGGCGCTGGGCAGAGCCTGACCCTGGGCTTACAAAAAGTCGACGGCAACACGCCCTTCGACTATGTCGCACAGGATGACCGGTCGTTTCTCTACCTGAGCAATTCTCAGCAGTACGCCGACTTCAACGGCCCGGGGGAAAAATCCTGGAAGCTGCAATATCAGACCAGCCTGAGGTTTCTGAATGCACCCAATATCCAGTTCAGTACTTCGTATACCCGAGGCGAAGCCGATCTGACCCGTGTGGATTCCGACAGTAAAGGGTATGGCTACATCTTTAACGCTGCAGGAAAGGACGGACATCACTGGGAGCGAGACGTGTCCCTGCGTTATGCGGTGCCCGACGGAAAGGCCAAGGGGTTGAACGTGACCCTGCGTTGGGCCGCTCATCGCACGGGCGACGGGTATACGGCTCCGGGTAACACCCGGGGCAATTCGAACGCCGATGAGTACCGCGTGATCGTGGACTATCCGTTCAGTATTTTTTAGCAAGTATCGTAAGAAGGCACGAAATGCGACAGCAGGCAGGGTTAATCAAGGCAATCGGCATCAGCTCGTTTATTGTTTGTTCACCGAGCGAGGCCGATAGCGTCAGTTTACCGCCCTTGGCATTAGGCAATGCGAGCTTCATGGACGGTGTGTCCGGCCCGGGAATGCTCTTCGAATTGCCCACGCAAATCTATCGCAGCAACTCGGCGCATGATGCTCAAGGCCACTCCATACCGGGATCGCAAAAAGTCCGCAGCACGACCGTGCTTCCGCATTTTGCCTACATCAGTTCCAACACTGTTCTGGGGGCTAACTATGGTGCGGAAGTGCTATTGCCACTCGTGCATCTGGACCTGGATATTGACCAGGGGCCTGAAGGCAGTCGTACGCGGCAAGGCGACATGGTTATCAGCCCGCTGCTGTTGCAGTGGGCACCGCGTTCGGTGCTCGGCAGGCCTTACTGGCAGAGGCTGAATTTTGTTTTTTCGTTGCCAACGGGTTCGTACAGCGCTGACTCGGACATCAACACCGGCAGCAATGTCTGGGTCTTCAACCCCCATTACGTGTTCACCTGGGAGCTGACTGACCGCCTGGAAGTGAGCGGTCGTTTCCACTATGCATGGTCAAGTCGCAACAACGACCCGGCGTCCGCATTAGAGGCAGACAGCATCCAGCCGGGTGAGGCGATCCACAGCAATCTGGCGTTTTCCTATGCAGTATCCGATACCTGGCGGGTAGGGGTGGCCGGATACCAGCTCAAGCAGATCAGCGATGACCGGATCGATGGACATCGGCAGAAAGACTCTCGGGAGCAAGTCGTGGGTATTGGGCCGGGCGTGATGTATCGGCAAGGCAAACAAACACTGTTTGCCAACCTGTATTTTGAAAGCGGTGCTGAAAACCACTCTGAAGGGACCCAGTTAACGCTTAGGTATCTTCATGCCTTTTAATGTTTGTGCAGTCAGAGGAGGCAGCAGCTTGTGGCCGCTGCCGTTGTTGCCATGAGGGTTTGAGGTGAAAAACATCGCCAGGCGTTCGTGGCTCCGGGCGATGGCATGCACTGCCTGTGCATGGCTATGGACCCACTCTTGTCTTTCAAAAAACAGAGGCCATTCCGACGTCCTGTCTTCTCCGGGGGAGAGTGAATTGCCTTTTTTCTGTCTCGCGAAAAGACCAGACGGCGCGTTATCGCCTGCTCTCCATGCATTACGCCGACAGTGACTCACGCGACGTAAGGGGGGAGCACAAGAGCCTGCTTGACGCGGCTTTGAGCAAGGACATCAAGGCCGCCTGTGAGATTCTTTCTGCACACTATGAAGAAACCACTCAGCGGGTCCTGAGCCATGAGTTGCTTCAGGGCAGCGCGGGTTCGGCAGTGAAAACCCGGAAGATCTCCTAGCGCTCTATCGGCAACAACCCTTTGATGAAAATGGAGATGGTCTCTGTGATCAGGTGCTCCCTTTCCGATTTCGAAGGGCACTTGCCAAGCCCGAGCAAGCAACGCAATTGCAGGTCGCCTGTCAGCGCATCGAGGAAGATCTTCGCGCGGGTATGGGCGTTGCCTGGCGTGATCAGCCCGGCTTCTTCAGCCCATTTGAAGTACTCGGCCAGGCAGTTGTAAGCCGTCGCCGGTGCAGCGTCAAAGAACGACTGCGCCGCCTCCGGAGCACGTAGCGCTTCGGCAACGATAAGGCGGTGCAGGGCGATGGTGCGAGGCGATAGCACAACATCCAGGAAGATCTTCGCAATGCTCGACAGGGCTTCCTGCAGGGGCTGTTGCTTGAGATCCATGTGGGTGAGGGGGCTGACGTTCTCCGCACAGAGCTGCTCGATAATCGCCGAAAACAAGCCCTCCTTGCCGCCAAAGTAGCTATAGATCGTGCGCTTTGATCCGCCGGTTTTCGCAATAAGCCCGTCGACACTGACCCCGGAGTACCCGTCCGTGAGGAACATGTCGGTCGCTATTTTAAGAATGCCTTGACGCTTTGCTGCCTGTTTGGGGGTAGGGGATTCCATGTGGTTCGGGTATTCCTGAAAAGTACGCTGCGAAGTTCGCCATAGCCTACGCCGCTCCAGGTATGCCTTCCAGCCGCACAGTCATCCATCGTATGCATGAGTGAGCCAAAAAAATATATAAAAAAGCGGGGCAGCACTCTTGACCAGTCTTTCGTTTGGGTGCACCTTTCGTCACAAGGGTACGGTAACGTACCGTATCATTACACAAATACATAAGAACAATAGAGGTACAGATCATGCGTTTTGTACAATTTGTAGAAGGCACTTCCAAAGGCCTGGGTATTGAGCAAGCGGGCATTCTGCGCGGCTTGAACGAAAACGAAGCCGGCTACCCGGGCTCGCTCCATGATCTGCTCGCGGCAGGCGAGGGCGCATTGAAAGCCGCCCATGAGCGCTTGAGCGATGCGCGTCTGCTTGATCCGTCGAACATACGTTACCTGCCACCTCTCGAACGTCCGGGCAAGATTGTCTGTGTCGGCTTGAACTATGCCGATCACACCAAGGAAAGCCCGTACGAGCAGCCTTCCTACCCGACGTTTTTTCCTCGCTTTGCCTCGAGCCTGATTGGCCATGGCGAACCCATCATTCGTCCCCGCATCTCCGAGCAACTGGATTTCGAAGGCGAACTTGCGGTCGTCATCGGTACCGGTGGCCGACATATCGCCAAGGATCGTGCTCTGGAACATGTTGCGGGTTATGCGATCTTCAACGAAGCCTCGATCCGTGATTATCAGTTCAAATCGCCGCAATGGACGATTGGCAAGAACTTCGATGCCACCGGCGCGTTTGGCCCGACCTTCGTCAGTGCCGACGAACTGCCGCCAGGGGCCAGCGGCTTGAATCTGGTGACGCGCCTCAACGGGGCAATCGTGCAGCAGGGCAACACCGCCGACATGGTCTTCAGCGTCGTCGACCTGATTTCCATCCTCAGTGAAGCGGTGACCCTGGAGCCCGGTGACGTCATTGTCACCGGTACGCCTGCGGGGATCGGCTGGGCGCGTCGTCCGCCACTGTTCATGAAACCTGGCGATCTGTGCACCGTAGAGATCGAAGGGCTCGGCACGCTGAGCAATCTGATCGCCGACGAACAATCACCGGCCTGAAGCCAAGCGTCAGCCTTACTTTCGAGATAGCGGAGACACTGCCCCGACCGGGTCGACCGCTGATTCTCCGATTCATGGTGGCCACCTTTCTTGCGAATTGCTTTGCAGTTCACGGACCCGGCCGCCTTGATTTTTGCTGACGGTCCGTTTTTAGAGACAGCACTCTGGCAGCGGCCGAGGAGGAACTATCGTGTTGCAGATAAAAGACATCAACCACGTCGTCTACCGTCATCCCGATCTCGCGGTGATCGAACGCTTCCTGACTGATTTCGGTCTGGTCGTCATGCACCGAACCGAACAGCGGCTTTACTTGCGTGGCACCTGTTCGCTGCCCTATGTGTATATCGCCGAGAAATCCGCACACAGCAGCTTTGGCGCCATTGCGTTCGCCGTCGAGAGTCTCGACGACCTGCACCAGGCCACACAGCTACCGGGGGCGTCAGCCATACACGCAATGGATGGCCCCGGAGGTGGGCAATGTGTCGTGCTGCACGACCCGTCCGGCCGCCGGATCGAGTTGGTCCACGGCATTGAACCGGTGGGTTCGTTAACCCTGCGCGCGGCGTTGACCCTCAACTCGGCGCAAGAGAAACAGCGCTTCGGCGATGTGCAACGCCCCGGTAAAGGCGCCGCGCAAGTGATGCGTCTCGGCCATGCGGCAATCGGCGTGCAAGACATGGTCGCGCACCTGGACTGGTACAAGCAGGTGCTTGGCATGCTGCCCTCCGATCTGGTGGTTGAAGAACCCAATCGAGACTGCCCCGCAGCGGCCTTCCTGCGATTGAATCGTGGGAGTGCATGGACCGACCATCACACCATTGCACTGTTCCAGGCGGAAAAGGACTTTGTCCATCACGTGTCCTACGAGGTTCAGGACTTCGACGCGCAGTGCCTGGGACATGCCTGGATGACCCAGCAAGGCTGGTCGCCATTTTGGGGGGTTGGTCGGCATGTGTTGGGCAGCCAGATCTTCGATTACTGGAGTGACCCGTCCGGCAACCTCATCGAGCATTTCACCGACGGCGACTTGTTCAATCAGGACTCACCCTCCGGCTTCACCCAAGCCTGCGACGACAGTCTCTATCAGTGGGGCCCCCCCATGTCGGTGGAGTACTTCCTGGGCGGTAAATGCGAAGAGCAGCACACCACTCCCCGGACTGCGGCATCCCGCCAGCGGCGCAGTTGATCAATCCCGACAGGACAAATGCCATGAGCAAAGCAATGACAGAACAGGGACTTGACCTGCTGTTTCGGCAGGCCCGAAGCCAGAACGGCTGGCTCGATCAGCCCGTGAGCGATGACACGCTCAAAGCACTCTACGACCTGGTGCGTTGGGGGCCGACCAGCGCGAACGGTTGCCCGGCACGTATCGTGTTTTTGCGCAGCGCCGAGTCCAGGCAACGCTTGTTGCCGGCACTGAGCGCCGGCAATGTCGAAAAGACGTTGAGTGCGCCGGTGACCGCCATCATCGGTTATGACACACGCTTCCACGAGCAATTACCCAAGCTGTTTCCACACAACCCCGGCGTGCGCGACTGGTTCGCCGGGCAGCCGGAGTTGATCGAGTCCACGGCGCTACGTAACAGTTCGATGCAAGGTGGCTACTTCATCCTCGCGGCGCGCGCCCTGGGGCTGGACTGCGGGCCGATGTCCGGCTTCGACCATGACCAGGTCGACAGGGCGTTCTTCGCCACCGATAACGGTCAGGCAGCCAGCTTCCCGGGCATGCAGGTCAAGTCGAACTTCCTCTGTAACCTCGGTTATGGCGACCCCGCCAAGCTGTTTTCGCGAAGCCCTCGCCTGGGCTTCGAGGAGGCCTGCACGCTGCTGTAACTGTCCACCCACCCTGTAAACAAGCAAATCCTCCAGCCTGACTGATTGCGCGCCATGGCTCATCGCGCCTGATCAACCGGTCTGGCAAAACAACAACAAAAACAAGGAAAACGACGATGAAATCCATTTCGAAATGGCATGTGCTTGTCGGTGGTTTCCTGGCGTATCTGTTCGATGCCATGGAAATCATCCTGCTTACCATCGCGCTGCCGGTGATCCGTCAGGATCTCGGCCTGAGCTTCAACGAGGCCGGTATGCTCGCTTCGGCGACACTGCTGGGTATCGGTTTCAGCAGCATCACCACCGGCTGGTACTCGGATAACTTTGGTCGACGCAAGGCACTGCTCCTGTCGCTGATCGTGTTTGGGGTACTGACCACTCTGGTTGCAATGACTCACAGCTGGGCGTTGCTCCTGCTGCTTCGCTTCCTATCCGGATTAGGGCTGGGGGGCGTGTGGGGAATTGTCTCGGCCTATGTGACGGAGACCTGGCCTGCGCATCAGCGTGCAAGAGCGACCGGCTTTGTGCTGAGTTCCTTCCCGATCGGTGCCGCCATCGCGGCAATGGCCGCGGCAAGCTACCTGCCGGACTGGAAGACGCTATTTATGGTGGCGGGTATCTCGACGCTGATACCTGTGGCGTACCTCTTTTTCTTTGTGTCTGAATCCCGTGAATGGCAAGAGCAGAAGGCCAAGAACCTTGCCAACCCCAAACTGCACAGGCGTGTCTCGGTCAGCGAAATCTTTTCCCCTGAACTGCTTCGGCTGACCCTGTTGGGTACCCTGGCGGCCAGTTGCGCGGTCATCGGCTTCTGGGGTGCGAGCACCTGGTTGCCGACTTACCTGGTGCAGGAGCGGGGCCTGAATATCGGCATGATGGCCAATTTCATGGCAATCATGAACATCGGCGCATTCATCGGGATCAACGCGTTCGGCTTCATTGCCGACCACATCGGCAAAAGAAACGCGACGTTGCTTTCGCTGCTGGGCAGTGCCGTCATGCTGTCGGTTTATGCGCTGACCACACAGAACGCCATTCTCTTCTGGCTGGGTCCGGTCTATGCCTTCTTTTATGCCTTTGCCAGCCTGTTCGCATCCTACTTCAGCGCCCTTTACCCCACCCGGGTACGCACGATCGGTGCCGGCTTCTGCTTCAACTTCGGCCGCGGCCTGGCGGCATTTGCCCCCTTACTGCTGAGTGGTATAGCCACCAGTTACAGCCTCGCATTGGGGCTGCTGGTCTGCGCAGGCTTCTTTGCCCTGGCAACGATAACCATGTTCTTCATGCCCCATGCGCAAATCCCCCAGGTAAATCCCGCGAAGAGTGCCCCACTGGAAACCAGCCATTCGTAGTCGAGCGTTCTCATCCGATTTCACTTTTGCGCGTACGCGCAATCAACTGCCAAGCACGGAGTTTTATGCATGTTAGAGCCACAGCTAAAGCAACACATCGAAGCACTTGAAGCACGCCGTCGTCAGGCAATGATCGACCAGGACATGGACTTTCTGGAGGGTATCTATACCGACGATCTCACCTATAGCCACTCCGATGGCAAGAGCGATAGCAAGAAAGGGTATCTCCAGGGAATGCGCGCAGAGATCTGGAACTATCGAAGTTTCGAAAGCCGGCAAGAGCACATTCGCAGGGTGGGGGCCTGCGCCGTGTTCACTGGGCTGATCGATATGGATGTGATCATTCGGGGTGAGCCCATGCTGTTGAACTCGCGCTATATCAGCGTCTGGAGAGAAGGGGACGCAGGCTGGCAAATGATGGCCTGGCAGTCCACTCGATATTCCAAGGATTGAAGTTGGTTTGAACGCGCAGCTGTTTCACGGCCTGCGCCCCACAGTTTTCAGTCACCGACAGTGCATTTGATCGTTTGATCCCGGTCGTTATGGCTAAGCGGGCACGGCACGCCCATGCCTGAAATCCATGGCCCTGGAAGCACTGTTGATGCGGCCGACACACGGCCGAACTCATTGGAATCTTGACCATGTACGTACAACAACTACAAAAAACGTATTTCAAGGCACTACTGGCTGCTGGCGCAATGAGCCTGGCCACGACCAGCGCAAACGCCAAGGACTGGAGCGATACCTTTGTCGGGTTTCGCTATGGTACCGATTTCACCGAACCCAGCGTGCGGGGCAAGGTCCAGAAGGAAATCTATCAACTGGGCCATGTCAGCGGCAATGACACGGGGGCCAACTTCTTCAATCTGGACGTTCTGAAGTCCGACAGCAACGATCCGAAGAAGGACAGTGACTCCGGCGCGACAGAAGCCTACTTGGTCTATCGCCATCAACTGTTTCTGAGCAAGGTCTTTGACCGATCAATGGCGTTCGGACCGATCAAGGAAGTGGCGCTGAGCAGTGGGGTCGAACTCAACTACAAGAACACTGAGTTCGCGACCCGTAAGCGCATGCTGGTGGTGGGCCCGACACTCAAGTTCGACGTGCCCGGCTACCTGGATATCAGCCTGCTTTACGCGATGGAATGGAACCATTGCGGACTAAACGCTTGCCAGACCGAGAACATTCAGTTTGATCCTTACTACGTACTTCACATGGTCTGGGGTTTCCCATTTCAGATGGGCAGCGTGCCGCTCAAGTTCCAGGGCTTTGCCAGCTACAAGACACAGAAGGGCAAGGATTACTTTAAACAGGACACCGCCGAGGAAACCCTGGTTCGGGCTTCGTTGATGGTCGATGTGGGGCAAATGACCTTCGGCAGCAAGAACAAACTGCTGATCGGGCCGGGCTACGAGTACTGGAAACACAAATATGGAGCGATCAATAAACCGGGGACCGACACTTACGCACCTACCGTGCATCTTGAGTGGCACTTCTGAATCGAACAGCATAGTGCTGACGAACCTTGTTCAACGCGTTCTCTAACTAAGCAGTAACCGCTTCCTTTTTGCTCCCATGGTTGGGAAGCGGTTTTAGGCGCCTTAGTGGCTAATGCCAGTCAGTTAAGCTGACTGGCATTTTGCTTTCTGATCGGATATTTCGGCGATTTGAGTCGGATGGCCCGGGGATAAATGCGCTCCTCTCACCGATGAGGCAGGACATAGTGCGGGGCTGAGGCATGCAGCTCGACCAGATACTTGGGGATATTGCCGGAGCGGTCGGCCGAAACGCTGTTGATAAACCC
>LNAP01002171.1_pt1 | contig 58360 bp, 54 predicted proteins | sample 602601 | NCBI WGS metagenome assembly LNAP01 (sample SAMN02440304, study PRJNA202911) | soil metagenome | biome: Subtropical and temperate rainforests or woodlands; isolation source: soil samples (1 kg each in a 20% v/v slurry with milli Q water) were... ...
GAGCGGAGGTTCTGCGCAGTGGGCAACCCGGCATGGATGCCGGGTTAGCCGCGCACGGCCATGGATGGCCGATCGCGGCGGGCCCACGGAGCAGGACCGGAGCGAGGGCATGGCGAGCCTGGGCGAGGCACCGAACGAAAGGGGCAAAAGCGCTTGGTTACTTGGCGCTTTTCCAAGTAACCCGCTGTAAGAGCGGAACCAATAGCAGCCGTTACCGCAGAAACGGATATACACCCAAGCCCTAATGCGAAGTCCCCTCCACAAACTCAATCTTGTTACCGACATTATATTTGCCCGACGGCTTGTTCATCGGCAGGCGTTTGATCTCTTTAAGGGTATTACTGTCGTACACAATCAGCGCGCCCTCGGTGGCCCAGATGCTCAGCAACAAATAGCGACCATCGCGAGTGAACTCGACATGGGCAGCCGTCTTGCCAGGCATCGGGCGCAAGGTGTGGGCGACTTCCAGGGTCTGTTTGTCGATCAGGTGGATCGCATCGTTGTCCGGCCCGAAGAACACGTCGGTCCAGGCATACCGCGAGTTGACGTGGCTGCGCATGAAGAACCCCGGCCCCAGGGTCGGAATTTCCTTGATCAGTTTCCAGGTCTTGAAATCGATGACCGAGATCAGTCCCTTGCTGATGTTCGGCGTGGCGAATACCCACTCACCGTTACGTTTCCAATAGGTCCCGGACCCCAGGTGCGGCATGCCCGGCAGCGGTATGTCGGTGACCACCGTGCCACTGTCGAGGTCGATCACCTGGCCGCCCTTGGCCTTGCGCGACGTGGCCAGCAGTTGCTTGTAGTCCGGTGAAAAGGAAAAGTCGTCCAGCACATCCTGGGCCTGGATCCGTCGTGGTTCGAAGTCCGGTGTGCCGGCGCTCGACAGCTCCCAGACTTCCTTCACATCCTTGAGCGCCACGATGAAACTGTCCCGTGGCGGCGCGGTGTAGACCGCGCTGACCCGTGACGCGGTGCCGTCCTGGCCGATGGCGGGGATGTTTTTGACCAGTGACAGATCGCGAGCATCGAGCACCACAAGGTTGCCCGGCAGATAGTTGCCCACCAGCACCCAGCGGCCATCCTTGCTCACCGCCAGGTTGCGAGTATTGAGCCCGGCGCGGACCTCGGCGATCAGCTTCAGGTTGTGCAGGTCGTACAGGCTGACCCAGCCATCCCGTGAGGCGACGTAGACGAAGCGTCCATCCGGCGAGAACTTCGGCCCGCCATGCACCGCAAAGTGCGAAGCAAACCGCGCCAGCACTTCGAAGCGATCGCCGTCGAGAATGTTGATGTGATGGTCGCCGGCTTCCACCACCACAAACAGGTTCAGCGGATCGGCGCGATGCTGGGGCGTGTCGGGCAGTTTACTGATGTCGGCGAGGATGGAATGACTGCCGCGAATGTCGTCGTTACTCCAGGTGGGCGGGGTGGCGGGTGGTTGCTGAAGGTAATCCACCAGCGCGTCAATCTGTGCCGGACTGAACACGCTGGCATACCCGGTCATCTGACTCGCGGGGCGACCATTCTGGATGACACTGCGGATTTCATCGGGTTTGATCCGGCTCAGACTCTCCGGCAGCAAGGCCGGCCCCGTACCGCCGAAACGGTTGGCGCCATGGCAGCGCTGGCAATGTTGTTGGTAGAGGTCGGCGGCCGCGTCGGAGGATGGAAGCGCTGCACCGGCATGGGCTGCACCAATCCATAACAATGGGGCAAGCAGCATGCACCTCATATCGCCACCTTACCGTGGCGTTGCAACACGGGAGCGGAGTAAAAGCGCGCCGGGTATTCCTGCTGTTGGGTAGCGAACAGATCGACCACTTTGCCGATCACCGTCAGCGTCGGAATGCCCGGTGGACAATCCAGCACCAGGGTCGGCAACTGGTGCAGCATGCCTCGGGCGACGTGCTGGTCGGGACGCGTGCCATTGCTGATCAGCGCCGCCGGTGTATCGGTGGCCATTCCGGCTTCGATCAAGCGCTGGGCGATAATTCCGAGGTTCGATAACCCCATGTAAAACACCAGGGTCTGGCTGCTGTCGGCGAGGCTGCTCCAGGGCAATTGCAACTCACCATCGCGTTGCAAATGCCCGGTAATGAAGCGACAGGAGTTGACCAGATCCCGGTGGGTCAGCGGGATGCCGGCGTAAGCACTGCAGCCGGAAGCGGCGGTGATGCCCGGGACCACCTGGCAGTCAATGTCGCGTTGCAGCAGATACTCCAGCTCCTCGGCGCCACGGCCGAATATGAACGGGTCGCCTCCCTTGAGCCGGACCACGCGCTGCCCCTGATCGGCGAGGTCGGCGAGCAGTTCGTTGATCTGTTCCTGGGGCAGGCTGTGGCAGCCGCTGGCCTTGCCGACGTAATGCCGGGCGCAGGTGAGGGGGATCAACGTCAGCAGCTCGGGGCTGATCAGGCGGTCGTAAACCACGGCGTCGGCCTGCATCAACAGGCTCCAGGCACGCAGGGTCAGCAAGCGTGGATCACCGGGGCCGGCGCCGACCAGGGCCACTTCGCCCGGTCTGAACGGGGACGCAAGTGCGGCCGGTAAAACAATCGATGGGTGCATGGGACGTCCTTGGTTCTTCATCAGGTGGGCCGGCCCCATCCTTTGCCAGATGGCTCGCCAGGCGGGTGCTTCAGTGCATGACGCAAGGGATGGTGATTAATGGCGGCATACCGATTTCTTCATCGCTGAGGTGACAACCGGGGTCCTGGCCCCAGAGGTCGCCTTCGGCCCAGGCACGGGTGCGGGTATTGCCGTTGCAGATGTTCAGCCAGCGGCATTGGCCGCAACGGCCACCGATGACGCGCGGATGCACACGCAACTGCTGCAACAAGGCGTCCGGCTGGTCCAGCCAGAGCGTGCGAAACGGCGTGTGCCGGACGTTGCCCACCGAGTGCTGCCACCAGTAGGTGTCGGGATGCACTTCGCCGGTGTTGTCGATGTTGGCGATGCCGCTGCCCGACGCGTTGCCGCCCCAGGCCCGGAGCATGTGTTCCAGGCGCGGGTAATGTTCGGGCAGATGCAGGCCCACCCATTGCAGCAAGAGAATCGCGTCGGCATCGTTGTTGCCGCTGACAAAATCGCTGTCGCGACCGTGCTCGATGTCTTTCCAGGCCTGTTCGAAGATCAGTGTCATCGCTTCGCGGCTCATCTGCTGCCGGGCGTCGAGCTTGCGGCTGCGTTTGCCGCGACCGCTGTAATTGAGGTGCGACAGATAAAACTTCTGCACGTCGTACTCGCGCATCAGCGCCAGTAATTGCGGCAATTGTTGATGGTTCTCCTGGGTCAGCGTAGTGCGCAGGCCGACGCGAATGCCTTGTTCACGACAGAGGCGGATCGCCCGCATGGAACTGGCGAAACTGCCCTTGAGTTGGCGGAACGCATCATGAGTGGCTTCCAGGCCATCGATGCTGATCCCGACATAGTCGAAATTCGCCGCGCGGATCTGCGTTATGTTCTGCTCATCGATCAGCGTGCCGTTGGTGGACAACGCCACAAAGAAACCCTTGGTGCGGGCGTAGGCGCTGAGCACAAACAGATCGTCGCGCAACAGCGGTTCACCGCCGGAAAGAATCAGCACCTTCACCCCGGCGTCGTGCAGGTCGTCGATCACGGTCAGTGCGGCGGGCGTATCCAGTTCGTCGCGAAAGACGCTGTCGGCGGACGTGGCGTAGCAGTGTTTGCAGGTCAGGTTGCAGCGCCTGAGCAGGTTCCAGATCACCACCGGCGGGCGGTTGCTGCCCGGTGGGCTGGTTCTGGGGGCAGGCGCCTGGCCGGTCAGGGCACGCAGGTATTGGCTGATCCTCAACATGCAAATCTCCTTGAACAAGCGCGTGTTCAGCGTGGCACTGGCGGTAGCCGCAAACCGGTTTTCTTCAGGATGCGGCTGCTCACCAGCATTTCGTCGGCGGCGCAGGCGTCGCCCAGCAAGTAGCGCAGGTGCTCGCGGTAGCTGTCGATTTCCTCGCGGCTGCGACCGTGGACCATGGCGAACAGGTTGTAGCGCCACGTGGTTTGGCGCGGGCGTCGATAGCAGTGGCTGACGAAGGGCTGCGCACCGATCAGTGCGCCGAGGCGCGGCATGTCCGTGTCGCGCACATCCCAGACCGTCATGCCGTTGTAGCGATAGCCCAGGCGATAGTGGTTGGGGACGGCGGCGATGCGCCGGATGGCGCCCTCGGCCTGCAAGCGTTTGAGCAAGTCCAGGGTGGATTCGATGCTCAGCTCCAGCTGTTCGGCGAGCCAGGCCCACGGGTCGTCCAGCAACGGCAGGCCGGCCTGGGTCAGCTCGATCAGACGTCGAGCGAGGGTGTTCTCAGACCGGGAAGTACAGACCGACATGGTAGGTCTCCTCTTTGGGCAAGTTGAGCAGCGGCAGGCCGGTCAGGGTTTCGATGTGCTGCAGGGTCTCGGCGATACCTTGTTCGGTCGGGCAGCCGAGCACAAACCACATGTTCCAGGCGTGTTCGCGTCGGTAGTTGTGCGCCACTTCAGGCAGTGCATGCAGTTGCTCGGCGACGTCTTCGAAACGCTCCTCCGGCACCGCCAATGCGGCAAGGGTGAAGGCGCCACCGAGGCGTTCGATGTCGAACATCGGGCCGAAGCGCGTGAGCATGCCGTCTTCCAGAAGTTCATGAAGGCGGTCGAGCAGTTCGGTACTGCTGCTCTCCAGTTCGGCGGCCAGTGCCTGCCACGGATGGCGCACCAGCGGCAGGCCCAGTTGCAGGCGGTTGATCAGCCGACGGTCGAGGTCATCCATGGGTGGGGGCTCCGGTTGGTGAGGGGGTAAAGCGTCCGCCGCACTGTTTGAATGCGTGAGTGCTGAACAGCAGTTGGTGGGGCAGGTCGCTCAGCAGGTGTTTTTCCAACAACGCCTGGATCTGCGCTTCGACCAGCTCACGTTGGCGCCCATGAACCATGCAAAAGAGGTTGTAGCGCCACTGCGGCAGGCGCCGCGGCCGTTGGTAGCAGAGGGTGATGCCGTGCGCCCGGCCCAGGCGCTGGCCGACTTCGTCGATCAGCGCGTCCGGAACATCCAGTACCAGCATGGCGTTGGCGGTAAAGCCCAGCGCGCGATGGTTGAGCACCAGGCCGATCCGGCGAAACAGTCCTTGCTCGTGCCACTGATGCATTTGCGCGAGCACCTGGTTTTCGTCGGCGTCTATCCGTTCGGCGAGGGCCTGATAGGGGCGCGATACCCGCGGCAATCCGCCTTCCAGATGCCGACGCAGCGCCAGTGCCTGTTTGGGATTCAACCCCGGTGTCATGAGCTTTCTCCCAGGGCAAAACCGAGGTCGATGCGGTAAGCGGTCAGCATCGGCAGATCCAGCGGCATGAGGCCGGTGTCTTTCTCAAGTTGTTCGAGAACGCGTTCGATGTGTTGGCGATCAGGGCCGGTCAGCACAAACCACAGGTTGTAGAAATGCTCCCGCGCGTAGTTATGGTTGACCTCGGGATACTGACTGACGTGTTCGGCGACCTGTTGCAAGCGTTCGGCGGGCACGGCGAGGGCGGCGAGGGTGCTGGCCCCGGCTCGACTGTGTTCGAACACCGGGCCGATCCGTGAGAGGGTGCCGGCCTGATCCATTTCTTCCAGGCAAGCCATCACTTGGGCTACGCGACAACCGAGAATCCGCGCCATCTCCTTGTAAGGCTCCGCGCACAGCGGCATGCCGTGCTGGAAGCGGTCGATCAGTTGGCGGCTGAGCAGGTCGAGGTTCATTTCAATAGCCCATTTTTTGCGCGCGACTGCTGAAGAAGATGCCGCTCGGCGCGGTGGCGGGAAGGGTGCTCAGCTGCTTCAGGCTGTACGGGTCCCAGACCTGAACCTGATCGCCATCGCGTAACGACAGCCACAACTGATCGCCGCGAGCGGTGAATTCCATGTGTAGCACCGCCGGCCCTGGTCGCAGATCGGCGACCACGGCGTGAGTTTCAGTGTCGATGACCTGTACCCGATCGTTGTCCGGGTAGGCGAAATTGACCCACAGCTGCCGACCGTCCGGCCGCGATGTGACGAACACCGGTTGGCCAGCCACCGGGATGGCAGCGGTCTGCTTCCACGTGCGCGAATCCATCACCAGCACCTGATGCCGGCCGACGGCGGGCACGAAGGCCTGGTGATCGGCGACGGCCCAGCCCTCCAGATGGGGCATTTTGTAGACGGGCAATTTCGCCTGGCCGCGTCCGTAATCACCGAGCACTCGCTGCACCCCTCGCTCCGTATGCCAGAGGTCGAGTTGCGCCATGCCGTCTTCGCCGAACAGTCCCGCCATGTAATAGCGACCATCCGGGGTCACCAACGCGTCGTAGGGTTGCTGGCCGATGTCGGTGAAACGGCTGATTTGCGGCGTGTTGCCTTGACTGAAGTCGGCGGTCCAGATCTCGCCGGTATCGAACAGGCTGAACACAAAACGTTGCCCCGGCGCATCGACCAGGCCAACCACCCGCGAGCGCTTGCTGCCATCAGCGAGTGGTGTGGCCGGAATATCCGCCACCAGTTGCAGGGTTTCGGCATCGAACACCTTGACCCCGCCGGGCACGTAGTTGGACACGGCGATGAGTTTGCCGTCCTGACTGATCGCGCCGCCGATGCTGTTGCCGCCCTGTATCACCCGTTGATCGATGCGTTGGGTCAGCAGGTCGATCTTGCTCAGCCCACCGTCGCGGCCGAACACATAGGCATAACGCTGGTCGCGGGAAAACACCACCGAGGCATGGGACAGATCGCCCAAACCCTCGAGTCGGACCAGTGCCGTGCGGGTGTCGCTTTCGATGATTTGCACGCTACCGGTGGCGCGCTCCACCACCACGCCCAGATCGCCGGTACCACGCAACGGTGGCTGAGCACACGCGGACAACAACAGCCCGGTCGCCGCTAAAAGCAAGGTTGAACGGATCATGGTGCGGGGTATCCCTGGAGAAGAAGATCGACCAGCCAATGGATGTCACCCGGGCTGAGCAGCGGGGCCCAACCGGGCATCGCGGTGCCGGGCCGGCCTTGGCTGACGGTGGCTATCAGGCTGTCCCTGGATTTGCCCGCCAGCGTTGCGCGGGTCAGGTCGGGCCCCAGCCCGCCGGTCATGTGCAGCCCATGGCAGGCGCCGCAGTCCTGGGCCAGCAGGTGTTCGAGTTGTGCCTGACGCTTGGCGTCGGGCGTGGCAACCGCAGTTGCACAAATGAGGAAGAGGGCCGCCAGAATCGCAGCGTGTCGATAAACCATCATGACGCCCTCCAGTTGGCTATTTGAGACTCAGGACCCAGGTTGCAAGTGTCTTCGCTTCTTCATCCGTCACCGGGTTGGCCGGCATTGGCATCGGGCCCCAGTTGCCTTGCGTACCGTTCTTGATGTGGCTGGCCAGGGTGTCCACGGCCCCGGCCACGCCCGCGTTTTTGGCCGCGACATCCTTGAGCGCCGGGCCGACAATCTTGGTGTCGATGGAATGGCAGGCGGCGCAGGGTTTGCTTTTGAATAGCTCCTGGCCGTCTAGGGCCATGGCCGGTTGCACGCTCAGCGCAGCGGTCAGGGCGAACAGTGAAAACAGAGTATTTTTCATGGGGATTCCTTGCATTGATGGAGCTCAATAGATGTCATGTTGGGTGTTGTAGACGTTGAATTTTCCGGTGGGTGTGATCAGTCGCTTGTCCTTTATGACTGATTTGAGCTTCAGCGTTTTGTCGTCGATCACTACCAGCGCCGATTCCTCCGACTGACCGCTCCACACGGAGAACCAGACTTCATCGCCGGCCTTGTTGTATTCCGGCTGTACCACCCGCATGGCGCCTTGCTTGATGCCGGCGTACTCGGCAATGGGCAACACGGTGTAGCCGGCGTCGAGTTTGTCGATGTTGAACACCGCCACCGACTGGCTCAGCTTGGCGTCGGGGTTGAGGGTGGTGTCGACATACAGGTGACGGGAATCAGGGTGGGTTTTGATAAACAGCGATCCGCCGCCCTGGCCCTTGAGCGAGGCGACCTGTTTCCAGGCGAATTGCGGGTGTTTGACCGGGTCGGTACCGATCAGGGAAATGCCGTCATCACCGAGGTGGCTGGTGGCCCAGACGGGCCCATAAGTCGGATGGTTGAAGTTGGCGCCGCGCCCCGGGTGAGGGGTTTTGCCGACCTCCACCAACGCTGCCAGCTTGCGATCTTTGGAGTCGATCACAGCGACTTTGTTGGAGTTGTTGGCGGCGGTCATGAAGTAGCGGTGCGTGCTGTCCCAACCGCCGTCATGCAGGAACGGCGCGGCATCGATGTAGGTGACGGTGAGGTTTTTGATGTCCTGGTAATTGACCAGCATGACCTTGCCGGTTTCCTTGACGTTGACGATGAACTCCGGCCATTCGTGGGAGGCGATGATCGCGGTTCAGGGTGATATTCCTGCTTGTCGACGGTCATGCCGCGGGTCGAGACGATCTGTTTGGGCTCCAGGGTTTCGCCATCCATGATGGTGAATTGCGGCGGCCAATAGGAGCCGGCGACGGTGTATTTGTCTTCGTAGCCCTTGAACTTGGAGGTCTCCACCGAGCGCGCCTCGATGCCCACTTTGACTTCGGCGACCTTGGTCGGCTCCACCGGCCACAGGTCGATCATGTCGATCCGCGCGTCTCGACCAATCACCAACAGGTAGCGACCGGAGGCAGAAATCCTCGAGATGTGTACCGCGTAACCAGTCTCGATCAGCTTGACGATTTTCTTGCTGTCACCGTCGATCAGGGCAATCTTGCCGTCATCGCGCAACGTCACCGAAAACAGGTTCGGCAGGTTGAGTTTGCTCAATTGCTTCTTCGGACGGTCCTCAGGCTTGACCAGCACTTTCCAGGTTTTCAGCGTCTCGGCCATGCCCCATTCCGGCGGCGTCGGCGGCGTGTGCTGAATGAACTTGGCCATTGACGTGATCTGATCCTTGGTCAGCGCATTGGACGTCCCCCAGTTCGGCATGCCCGCCGGTGAACCGTAGGTAATCAACGCCTCCAGAAACGGTTGCCCGCGGGACTGGGTGATGTCCGGTGTCAGTGGCTTGCCGGTGGCGCCTTTGCGCAGAACACCGTGGCAGCCGGCGCAACGCTGGAAGTAAATTTCCTTGGAAGAGTCGAACTCGGCCTGACTCATGTCGGGCGCCCCGGCGGCTTTGACCATCAGCGGGCTGGCCGCAGCGGCAGCGGGCTCGTCGGCCCGGGCCGCATGAGTCACCGCAAGGGCCAGCGTCGAACACAATGTGGCGACAGTCAGAGCAAACGTTTTTCTATTGCTGATCAGCATTCCATTTCTCCTCAGGCAAGACCTTTGCGATGTGCTGAAACGGCAGCGCAGAACGCAGGTTCTTAGTGCCGCCCGAGCAGGCCAATGCTCGCTTGACCGCGATCAAGTTTGCCGGCCATGTCACTTGCCAGGTTGTCGCAGGGGCCCGTAGCGTGTGGCTTGAATCCGCTTTTGGAACAGACAGCCCATGGACCGAATCCAGTCTTGCGAACCCTTCTATCAACCGCTCAATAATGAGGAGGTGCTGTTCGAGCAAGCCTGGCGACACGGCATGCCGGTGCTGATCAAAGGCCCGACCGGATGCGGTAAGACCCGCTTCGTCCAGCACATGGCCCATCGGTTGAAACTGCCGCTGTACACCGTGGCTTGCCATGACGATCTGAGCGCCGCCGACCTGATCGGCCGTCATCTGATCGGTGCCCAGGGCACCTGGTGGCAGGACGGGCCGCTGACCCGCGCGGTGCGTGAAGGCGGTATTTGTTATCTGGACGAAGTGGTCGAGGCGCGCCAGGACACCGTGGTCGTACTGCATCCGCTGGCCGATGATCGTCGCGAGCTGTTCCTGGAGCGCACCGGTGAAGTGCTGCAGGCACCGTCGTCATTCATGCTGGTGGTATCGTACAACCCCGGCTACCAGAACCTGCTCAAAGGCATGAAGCCCAGCACCCGACAACGCTTCGTGGCGATGCGTTTCGGCTATCCGCCGGTGGCCGATGAAGAGCGCATTGTCGCCCGGGAAGCACAGGTAGACAGCGCGCTGGCGGCGCAAGTGGTCAGGCTGGGGCAGGCCCTGCGAAGGCTGGATCAGCATGACCTGGAGGAAGTCGCCTCCACGCGGTTGCTGATTTTTACTGCGCGAATGATCCGCTCCGGCATGAGCCCGCGTGAGGCGTGCATGGCCTGCCTGGCCGAGCCGCTGAGCGATGATCCGCTGACGGTTGCGGCGCTGATGGACGTGGTTGATGTCCACTTCGGCTGAGGCCAGACGCGTTGCGCCGGGTCACTTGCCAGGCGATCTGGCGATGTGGTTTTTCATTCTGGCCGAGCTGTCGGTGTTCGCCATCCTGATTCTGGCGTTCGCCGTGACCCAGGCACTCAAGCCGCGGCTGTTCGGTGAAAGCCGTCTGTTGCTCAACACCTCTACCGGCCTGGCGATGACCCTGAGCCTGCTCACCGCCGGGCTGTTCGCCGCGCTGGCTCAAGAGCAAGTCAAGCGCTCCCGGTCTCGCCACGGCGCTGTCTATTTGCTGGCAGCCTTGCTCGCCGCCAGTATCTACGTGGTATTGAAGATCACGGAATACCGGCACTTGCTGGCCTCGGGGCTGGGCATGGAGCACAACACGTTCTTCACCCTCTACTGGATCCTCACCGGTTTTCATTTTCTCCATGTACTGCTCGGCATGGTCATTCTCGGATGGTTGGCCGAGCGTTGCCGTCGTGGCCTGTACAACGCCGCCAACCGCAGCGGGCTTGAATCGGGTGTGCTGTATTGGCACATGGTCGATCTGATCTGGGTCGTGCTGTTTCCGCTGGTCTACGTTCTGAATTGACGGAGGTTCTGATGTCGGCTTCCAGGTTTTTGCTGGTCTGCTGGGCAGCGCTGGCCACACTAAGCGTGTGCACGGTGGTGCTGGCACAGATGGGCGCGACGTGGCTGCTGTCGGTGGCCATTTTGCTGGTGGCGGTCGGCAAGGCCTGGCTGATTGCCGATGGCTTTATGGAAATGCGCCATGCCCCGCGATTGTGGCGGCGGTTGATGGTGGGCTGGGCGGTGGTGTTGGCCGCCGTTGTAGGGCTGACATTGGTGTTGTTCCGCTGAAGGAATACAGCCCGTAAAACAGCGCGATTCTAATGTGGGAGCGAGCTTGCTCGCGAAGGGGCCGGCACATTCAACATCCATGTTGACTGACGCGCCGCCTTCGCGAGCAAGCCCGCTCCCACATTCGATCCCTGTCAGCCATACGATCTATACCCGACCAAAACCATCTGCCTTTCTTGATCGCCATCAAGCGGGTTTCAACCCTTCGCTTCCTATCATGGACGGGCCAAGCAAAGAGGAAGCGACCATGTCAGAGACCTTCACCAAAGGCATGGCCAGGAATATCTACTTCGGGGGAAGCATTTTCTTCTTCCTGATATTCCTGGCCTTGACCTATCACACGGAACAGACCTTTCCAGTGCGCAGCAATGAAGCGCAGTTAACTGAATCAGTGATCCGCGGCAAGACGGTCTGGGAGCAAAACAACTGCATCGGCTGCCACACGCTGCTGGGCGAGGGCGCCTACTTTGCGCCTGAGCTGGGCAACGTGTTCCAGCGGCGCGGCGGGGAAGCGGGCTTCAAACCCTTTCTACATGCCTGGATGAAAATGCAGCCGCTGGGCGTACCGGGCCGGCGCGCGATGCCGCAGTTCAAGTTGAGCGAGCAAGAGGTGGATGACATCGCCGAGTTCCTCAAATGGAGCTCGAACATCAACACCAATGGCTGGCCGCCAAACAAGGAGGGCTAAGAGATGAGCATGGCTAATCCGCATCTGAAATTCGCCTCGCAAGCCGTGGCCAAACCGTACTTCGTGTTCGCCCTGATGCTGTTTCTCGGTCAGGTGCTGTTCGGTTTGATCATGGGTGTGCAATACGTGGTGGGGGACTTTCTGTTCCCGATCATTCCCTTCAACGTGGCGCGGATGGTGCACACCAACCTGCTGATCGTCTGGCTGCTGTTCGGCTTCATGGGCGCAGCCTACTACCTGATTCCGGAAGAGGCCGACCGCGAACTGCACAGTCCGAAACTGGCGATCATTCTGTTCTGGGTATTCGCCGCCGCGGGCGTGCTGACGATCCTCGGCTATCTGCTGGTGCCTTATGCCGGCCTGGCCAAACTGACCCACAATGAGTTGCTGCCGACCATGGGCCGGGAGTTCCTGGAGCAGCCGACCATCACCAAGATGGGCATTGTGGTGGTGTGCCTGGGCTTTCTCTACAACATCGGCATGACCCTGCTCAAAGGTCGCAAGACCACCGTCAGCATGGTGATGATGACCGGGCTGATCGGCCTGGCGGTGTTCTTCCTGTTCTCCTTCTACAACCCCGGCAACCTGGCCCGCGACAAGTTCTACTGGTGGTGGGTGGTGCATCTTTGGGTGGAAGGCGTGTGGGAACTGATCATGGGTTCGATGCTCGCTTTTGTCCTGATCAAGATCACCGGGGTCGACCGGGAAGTCGTGGAGAAATGGCTGTACGTGATCATCGCCATGGCGCTGATTACCGGGATCATCGGCACCGGTCATCACTTCTTCTGGATCGGTGCGCCCGAGGTCTGGTTGTGGGTCGGCTCGATCTTCTCGGCACTCGAACCGCTACCGTTCCTGGCCATGGTGATCTTCGCCTTCAGCATGGTGAAGAACCGTCGCCGGCAACACCCGAACCGCGCCGCCACACTGTGGGCCAAGGGCACTACGGTCACCGCGTTCTTCGGTGCGGGCGTCTGGGGTTTTCTGCACACCCTGGCACCGGTCAACTTCTACACCCATGGTTCGCAACTGACCGCGGCTCACGGTCACCTGGCCTTCTACGGTGCTTACGCGATGATCGTGATGACCTTGATCAGCTACGCCATGCCGCGTTTGCGCGGGCTGGGTGAAGCGGCTGACGAGCGTTCGCAGACCTTGGAAATCTGGGGCTTCTGGTTGATGACCCTGTCGATGGTGATGATCACGCTGTTCCTGACCGCAGCCGGTGTCGTCCAGGTTTACCTGCAACGCTGGCAGGCCGACGGGATTGCGTTGCCATTCATGGCCACGGTCGAACATCTGCAGGTGCTGTTCTGGGCGCGTCTGGGTGCAGGTCTCGGCTTCTTCGCCGGCTTGCTCTGTTACCTGCTCAGCTTCAAGCAACGCAGCCGCGCCGCCTTGCGCGCACCGGCTGCAGTTGTACCTTCATGAACGAGTGCAACAGCTAGAAAAGGTCGGCCCGGCTGATACAGCGGGCCGTTTTTTTGGTTTCCGGGAAGGGCAAGCATCATGGCGTTTACCGTCGAACTGGAAGAGTGGGTAGGCAGTGTCTGGCATCGTTTCATCACCCGGCGTGCCAGCCCGGACTTCCCTGAAGCACGGGTTGAACTGGCCAGCCAGCAACGCCCGCTTGCGCTGTTGTTTCGCGCCATGGGCGGTGCCAATGGCATCGGTGTGGAAGCGGCCAGCGACCGCGATCTGCTGCTGCGCCGAAACGTGTTGCAGCAGATCGCCGGCACCTGCAAACAAGTGCCGTTGGCGTGGTGTGACGCGAGTAATTTGCGGCTGCCATCGAGCCTGGCGGTCTTCCCTGAAGTCGCACTGAACGAGGAACTCTATCGCTGGCTCGCGTTGCTGGCGGCCCAGGCCGGGCAGATGCGTCATTGGGGGCGGGATAATCAACGCTGGACGCAACAGCTGCTGCGACGCTATCCCGCGTTGCGTCCCCGGTACAAACGCTTGGTCGATGCTCATCTGCAATTACGCCCGGATCCGGCAACATTGAACCCCGGCGAAGCTGCGCTGGAACGAGCGTTATGCCAGGCGTTACGCGAGCCGGGCAGTGTCGAGCATTTCCCCCGCAGCGAACGGGCCGCCTGGCCGCTGCCGCTATGGTTGTACCCGCCACAAAACCTCGCCAGCCCGCAGGCTGCGGATCTGGGCGATGAATCCGAAGAGTCTTTGACCACGCCGCCCGGCGAACAGAAAAGCGGGCGTAAACGCGCGACGCGGATCGATGAAAGCACCCGTGAAGGCGGGCTGTTGGTGGTGCGTCTGGAGAACCTGTTCAGCTGGACCGAGCACGTCGACCTGGATCGCTGGTCGGACGACAGCGAAGACCCGGACGCCGCCCGAGTTGCCGATGACCTGGATGAACTGACGCTATCTCGCACCCGTCTGCGCAAGGGCGGCGGTCTCAAGCTGCACCTGGATTTGCCACCGGCCGATGTCGACGATATTCCCCTGGGCGAGGGCATCAAGTTGCCGGAGTGGGACTACCGCAAACAACAAATGCAGGACAGTTTCGTCAATCTGCAAATGATGGTGCCCCGCGATTGTGAGGCGCAGCCGTTGCCATTACGGCTGAAGGCCTCGGCGCACCGCTTGCGGCGCCAGTTCGAGCACCTGCGTAATGACCGCCAATGGTTACGCCAGCAACCCCAAGGCTCTGAGCTGGACATGCAGGCCTGGCTGGATTTTCACGTTGAGCGCGAGCATGGCCAGTGTGCCGAACGCGGTCTGTTCATGGAGCAACGACAGACCCGCCGCGATCTCGCGTGCCTGTTGCTGGCCGATGTGTCGATGTCTACCGACGCCCACTTGAACGATGAGCATCGAGTGATTGATGTGATCCGCGACAGCCTGCTGCTGTTCGGCGAAACCTTGTCGGTGCTGGGTGATGATTTCGCCCTGTACGGGTTTTCCTCGCTGCGCCGTCAGCAAGTGCGCATGCAGGAACTCAAGGCATTCACCCAGCGTTATGACGACACCACCCGAGGTCGCATTCAAGGTCTCAAGCCGGGGTATTACACGCGCATGGGCGCCGCCATTCGCCAGGCCACGCAACTATTGGGCACGAGCAAGCGGCGCAGCAAACTGTTGCTGCTGCTCACGGATGGCAAACCGAATGATCTGGATCTGTATGAAGGGCGCTACGGTGTTGAAGACACCCGCGAGGCGGTGCTGGAGGCGCGGCGTCAGGGGTTGACGCCGTTCTGTATCACGATCGATCGCGAGGCCGGGGATTACCTGCCGTACATGTTCGGCGCCAATGGCTACACCTTGATCCGTCAGCCCGAGCAGTTACCGCTGCGCTTGCCGCAGTTGTATCGCCAGCTGACTCAACCTTGAACCCCGGTTTGATCAACGCAGCATCAACTGATGCTGCGCGGCAGCCAGAAAAACATCGTCACGCAGAAGATCGTCAGGCCGATGCAGAACCACATGAATCGGCGCTGCCGGCGTTCCCCCGCCTGTGCAGCCAATGCCGGCAGGGGCATGCCGCATTGGCGGCATTCGATCTTTTGTGGTGGGTTGGCATGTTGGCAATACAGGCAGACGGGCATGGCACTCACTCGAACTGTTCCAGGCGCAGACGATCAAGAATGGCGATCTGACGGCCGTCCTGAGTGATGATGTTTTCATCGATCAAGCGGCGAATGATCCGCGAAAAGGTTTCCGGCTGGATCGACAGATGCCCGGCAATCAGCTGCTTGGCCATCGGCAGCTCGAATTGGCTGTCAACGGTTTGCTGGCGCACCAGTTGCGTCAGCAGATAACGCACGACCCGGTGGGTGGCGTTTTTCAGGGACAGGGTTTCGATTTCGTTGACCCGTTGATGCAGAGCTTGCCCAGCAGTGCAAAGGTCAGCCGACTGTTGCTCTGCAGCAGGCGCATGTAGGTGCTGTTGGATAACCGGTAGAGCTGGGTGGGGCAGATCGCTTCGGCCGAGGCCACGTAGTTCGGGGTGTCCATCAGCATCATCGCCTCGGCGAAAGTTTGCCGATCGCTGATGACCTCAAACACTTTCTCCTGCCCATCGGGTGTCAGCCGGTAGATTTTCACCGCGCCGGCAATGATGAAATAGAACGAATCGGCCGGCTCACCTTGACGGAACAACGGCTCGCCTTTGTCGATGCTCAGCAAGTGGCTGGTACTCATCAGTTCATCCAGCTGTTCTTCGTTCAACGGCTCGAACAAGTGATGACTGCGCAGAATCTGGTGATGGACGCGATGAAGCACCATGAGAATTCATCCTGAAGATAGAGAAGGGGGGCGGGTCAGACGAGACCCAGGGAAACGCCGCTGGCCAGGGCCAGGATTGAGGTCAACACTACAAACCAGGCCAGTGGCTGGATGACTTTTTTCATGACGACTCCGGTAATCGAAAGGGATCCAGGATTTCTAAAAGGTTGCCCATGCAGAGCAAGACGCGGGCCAGGCTTGGAGGGCCTTGTTTATGGGGGTTCTCAAGCATGAGGGTAAAAAAGACTATGTTGTATAGGGTTTAAATAACCCTGGAATGGTCATTTTCACCCTGATGACCGATCACCTTTGTGGCGAGGGGGCTTGCCCCCGTTCGGCTGCGCAGCAGTCGTAAAACCGGCTGATGGGGTCTATCTGACGTGCCGGGGATGCTGGTTTCAGGAGCGCTTCGCACTCCAACGGGGGCAAGCCCCCTCGCCACAGGGCCACCATTCTCCCAGTCCAGGCAGGTTCGAATGAGCATCGGGGGCACGTCCCTTGCACACTTGATCTGTGACAAAGGCAATGAATCGGTAATACCCGATGATTGCCCCCTGGATTTACCTCGGCGCCTGCGGGTTGGCGCCAGGTCAGCAAACAGGTAGAGGAGTGGCTTTATGCAAGTGCTTGACCGCCGTAAAGCGATGGCAATCACGCCGCTGTTTCGGTTGGCCTTTCGGCCATTTTTCCTCGCTGGTTGCCTCTTGGCGGTGCTGGCCATTCCGCTGTGGTTGGTGGCTTTTAATGGTTCGATTTCCGACTGGCAGCCGGCAGGCGGTTGGCTGGGCTGGCATCGGCATGAATTGCTGTTCGGGTTCGGCTTGGCGATTATCGCGGGCTTTCTGCTGACGGCCGTACAGACCTGGACCGGTCGCCCCGGTCTCAGCGGCAAACCGTTGGCCGCTCTGGCGTTGCTGTGGTTATTGGCGCGAGTGGCCTGGCTGGTCAACGTGCCGTGGCCGTTGCTTGCGGTGCTGGAGCTGGCGTTCCCGTTGGCGGTGGCGGTGCTCATGGGCTTCACCCTGTGGAAGGTGCGGCAGAAACGTAACTACCCGATTGTGGTGGTTCTGCTGTTGTTGGCCGTGGCCGACGGGTTGTCCTTGTACGGCCTGGTCGAGGGGCATGAAGGCTGGCAGCGCCAGGGCGTGCTGACCGGCATCTGGCTGGTGGCGGCGATGATGGGGTTGATCGGTGGGCGGGTGATTCCGTTCTTCATCCAGCGTGGCCTCGGCAAGGTCGATGGCGTTGCCCCTTGGCCCTGGCTGGATTGGCTGCTGCTGATTGGATCGCCCCTCGTGGCGTTGTTATATGCCGCCGGACCTGCGCTTGCCCCCAATTTCTGGGTGGGCCTGTTGTTCGCCGTGTTGGCCGTAGGGCATCTGGTGCGCCTGTTTCGCTGGCATGATCGCGCCCTCTGGCACGTGCCGTTGCTGTGGTCGTTGTACCTGGCTTATGGCTGGTTGGCGGTGGCCTGTCTCGGGATGGCGCTGTGGCATTTCGGTGTACCGATCAATCCGAGCCTGGCGGTGCATTGCCTGACCATCGGGGCCATGGGCGGCCTGGTGCTGGCGATGATCGCGCGGGTCAGCCTTGGGCATACCGGCCGTGCGCTGGAGCCGCCGTCGGGGATGACCCTGGCGTTCATCTTGCTCAATCTGGCGTGCCTGAGCCGGGTCGTGTTGATCGAGTTCTTTCCCTTGCCGGCATTGTGGTTGGCTGGTCTGTGCTGGGCGCTGGCGTTTGCGCTGTATGCCTGGCGCTATGGGCCGATGCTGCTGCGGGCCCGGGTCGACGGTCATCCGGGATGAGCACGCGAACTGACAGAGGCTGGCGCTGATGTATCCCTTTTTGCTGGTCACGCATTTGCTGGCAGCGATTGCCTTCATCGGCACGCTGTTTTTCGAGGTGGTCATCTGGCATCGCGCACGCCAGCAGTTGGCGGATACCACGCAATCCACGGCGGATCAGGCGATTGCCGTGCGCTCGCGCAAGGTGCTGCATGGCGTGGTGTTGCTGTTGTATGGCGCCGGCATCGGCCTGGCGTGGCAGTACCGGGGCGCATTGAGTCAGCCGCTGGCCAGCAGTTTTGGTCTGTTGCTGAGCCTCAAGATCCTGTTGGCCCTGAGCATCATCGGCCATTACTTGCTGCTGGCCTATTGGCTGACCCACGCGCGCCTGACCGCGACTCGCGCCAGCTGGATTCGCCGCAGCATCCTCGGGCACATGGTGTTGATCGTGATCCTGGCCAAGGCGATGTTCTATTGGCACGGTTGATCACAAGCAGTCCAGGATAAACAAAACCCGCGCCAACCGATGGGCTGACGCGGGTTGGGTGTGACTGGCGATCGATCAATGACGAGGGTTCAGGGCATTGATGAACAGCACGTTGTTTTCCAGATGGATGTGTTGCATCAGGTCGTCTTTGAATTCCAGCAGCCCGCGATAGAGGGCGCGCCAGGTATTACAGGCATCGGCAGGCGGGATGATGTGATTGGTCAGGGCGAGCATTTTCTCCAGTGCTTCACCATGTTGATCATGTTCGAAGCGCAGCACCTGGATCGGCGGAGCCGCTTGAGCACCGATGCCCTGTTGCAGCATCGGGAACAGCACCTGTTCTTCCTTGAGCATGTGGCCTTCGAGCTCTTGCTGCATGTCGGTCAGAAGGTCGGCCAGGCCGTTGGGGCAGCTGCTGCGCGCACCATGGACCTGCTCGACGCGGCGGGCCAGGCGGATCAGTTCCGGCAGTTGCTCGCGGTGACGGGCGTGGTAGCGCGCCAGAAGGTGGGCGATCAACAGTTCCAAAGGTTCGTTGCGCCAGTCGTGCTGGGTTTCGCCGGCGTCTTGCAGAATGTTCAGGGCGTCGGCAATGAGGACCGGATCGAGGTTTTTGCCCAGGGCCGCTTCACGCAGGCTTTTATGCCCGCCGCAACAGAAGTCCAGTTTGAAGGTATGGAAGATCCGGGTGGCACCGGGAATGTCGCAGGCCAGTTGGCCGAGGCTTTGTTCCAATAGGGTCTGGCTCATCAGGGTTCCTTGTTTGGGTTTCAACGGTTCCCCAGGCTCATTGCATCCGGCATGCCATATTTAAACGATTGAAAAACATGAATTTATTTTTAGTTGTGGTGATAGACACCCTGACGCTTTAGGGTGAATCCAACCATAGAGGGTGATTACTACCATGCTGCGAGAAAGCCTGGCAGCCGACCTGATCGTCGAGTTGCCTAATGCCGTGCGGTTGCAACGATTGGTCCAGACCCTGCGCGAATACTTCAACAGTGGCGCCGTGGGCTTGTTGCGTCTGGATGACGACAGCCTCAGGCCCGTTGCGACGGTGGGGCTGGTTCATGAAGCGTTGGGGCGCCGGTTCGTCATCGCCCAGCATCCCCGGCTGGCGGCGATCATGGCGTCGCGCGAGCCGACCTGGTTCGAACCCGACAGTCGCCTGCCAGATCCCTATGACGGCTTGCTCGACAACCACGTTGGCGAACCGCTGCCGGTGCATGACTGCATGGGCGTGAGCCTGTATGTCGAAGGGCGGATCTGGGGCGCGATCACCCTCGATGCGCTGCACGCCGGGACCTTTGACAGCCGGGCGCGGGAAGAGCTCAAGCGCTGCACCTTGCAGATCGAAGCCGCCGTGCGGGTCACCCGTCTGGAACAGGAAAACCGCAGCTTGCGTCTGTCCCGCAGCGATCCCCAGGATTTGCGAATGCCGATCGAGGAGGGCGAGATCCTCGGGCAGAGTGAGGTGTTGCATCAGTTACTCAATGAGCTGGATGTACTGGCCGACTCCGATCTGCCGGTGTTGCTGTTGGGCGAGACCGGCGTCGGCAAAGAGCTGTTCGCCCGGCGCTTGCATCGTCTTTCAAGGCGCCACCACAAACCGCTGATACACGTTAACTGCGCCGCTTTGCCGGAGTCGCTGGCAGAGAGTGAGTTGTTCGGGCATGTCAAAGGCGCCTTTTCCGGCGCCACCAGTGACCGTGCCGGACGCTTCGATGCCGCCAACGGTGGCACGCTGTTTCTCGATGAAGTCGGGGAGTTGCCCTTGAGCGTGCAAGCGAAGTTATTGCGCACCCTGCAGAACGGCGAGATCCAGCGCCTCGGCGCCGACAAGCCGCTGCACGTGGATGTGCGGATCATCGCCGCCACCAACCGGCATCTACCGGACAGCATCCGCGACGGCTTGTTTCGCGCCGATCTGTATCACCGGCTCTCGGTGTACCCGGTGCCGATTCCGCCCCTGCGCGAGCGCGGTAACGATGTGTTGATGCTGGCCGGGCATTTCCTTGAACTCAATCGGGCGCGGCTCGGCCTGCGTGGTTTGCGCCTGTCGCCGGCGGCCGAACGCGCGCTGTTGCTTTATACCTGGCCGGGCAATGTGCGCGAACTGGAACACGTGATCAGTCGGGCTGCGTTGAAGCAGCTCAGTCGCGGTACGAGTCGCGCATTGATCATGACGCTGGAGCCTGAAATTCTCGATCTCGACAGCGCGATGGCGGCATCGGGGGCGGTGGTCGAGCCATCCCCGGACGTTACGGCTGATCTGCCGTTCCAGCCCTTGGGCGAAGCCGTCGACGATTACCAGCGCAAGAAAATCCTCCTGGCCCTGAGCCTGTCCGGGGAAAACTGGGCCAGCGCCGCGCGAATCCTCGAAGTCGATCCCAGCAACCTGCACAAACTGGCGCGGCGGCTGCGCCTCAAGTAGGCGACAGTGTTGATGGCGGTCAAGGTGGCTTTGCGCAGTGCCTCGCACACTGCGTAAAACCTTCCGGAGATCACCGTCATGCCGCTTTCCCTGGCTCAGATGCGCCGTAACTACACCCTTAATGGCCTGCAAGATGAGGCTGCGCTGGATGATCCGCTGGCGATGTTCCGGCAGTGGTTGCAACAGGCCCGCGACACCGAGTGCGCACCTGTCGAGGCCAACAGCATGGTGCTGGCGACGGTCGGCCCTGAAGGACGGCCGCACTGTCGGGTTCTGCTGCTCAAGGGGTTGAGCGATGAAGGTTTTACTTTTTTCGGCAATTACCAGAGCGACAAGGGTCAGCAACTGGCCGCCAATCCCTATGCCGCGATGACGTTTTTCTGGCCGGGACTGGAGCGTCAGGTGAGAATCGAAGGGCAGGTGTCCAGGCTCGATCCGCAACTCTCCGACGCGTATTTCGATTCCCGCTCGGTGGCCAGTCGCCTGGGGGCCTGGGCTTCACCGCAAAGCCGTCCGCTGGCCAGTCGCGCAGCGCTGGAATCCATGCTGGCTGAAACCATCAAACGCTTCGTTGGCCAGACCGTCTCGCGTCCCGAGCATTGGGGCGGCTACTGCCTGCACCCTGAACGTCTGGAGTTCTGGCAGGGGCGGGCCGACCGCTTGCATGATCGACTCGATTACCGGTTGCGCGATGGTGCATGGCAACGAAATCGCTTGGCGCCTTGAGCCCCATTGCGCAGGACCTGTAGCGATGGAGGACAGTGTGGGAGCGGGCTTGCTCGCGAATGCGGTGTGTCAGTCGACATTTATGTTGTTTGACACACCGCATTCGCGAGCAAGCCCGCTCCCACAGGTTTTGTGCCCGGCACATTCTTTCTATGTCCCGGACGAGGTACCTCCTTGGAGGAATAGGCTCGCTCGCTATTCCGGTTCAGGCTTCGGGCCATACCCTCATCTACGGGAAGACCTGGATATGGCCCATCTGGCGCAACGCACGTTTGAACCCCTGAACATCGCCGTGCTGACCATCAGCGATACGCGCACCTTTGACACCGACACTTCGGGGCAGACCCTGACGGATTTGCTGCAAACAGCCGGGCATGTGCTGATCGATCGTGAGCTGGTCAAGGATGACATTTATCAGATCCGCGCCACCGTTTCCCGGTGGATCGCCGACCCCAAGGTGCAAGTGGTGTTGATGACCGGCGGCACCGGTTTCACCGCTCGCGACAACACACCGCAAGCAGTCTTGCCATTGCTGGACAAGCATGTGGAAGGCTTCGGCGAATTGTTCCGCCAGGTGTCTCTGGAGGAAATCGGCATGTCCAGCCTGCAGTCCCGGGCACTGGCCGGCATGAGTAACGGCGTGCTGGTGTGCTGCGTACCCGGTTCACCGGGTGCCTGCCGGACGGCCTGGAACAAGATATTGCTTGAACAACTGGACAGTCGCACCGGCCCGTGCAATTTCGCCCCGCATTTGAAACCGCAAGCGCAGCGGGTCATCGACGCCTGCGAGACGCGCGCATGACCGGCCGGGTGTGCGACATCGGCAACCTGATGCCCGTGGACGAGGCCATCAGCCGTCTGCTGGATCAGGCACCGCCGCCGCCCCTGGCGCAAATGGTTCGTCTGGATCAAGCCATGGGGCGGGTGCTGGCGGCGGACATTCATTCCCCGGTGAGCCTGCCGGCCTGGGACAACAGTGCCATGGACGGCTATGCCCTCAGGGCGGCTGACTTGCCCCAGGCGGGTGGCTGTTTATCGATTGGCGGGCGCATTGCGGCGGGGGATCAAGCGTGCTCGCCCTTGCTCGCGCAGCAGGCGGTGCAGATCTTTACCGGCGCGCCATTGCCACCGGGCGCCGATACCGTCGTACCGCAAGAGCGCTGCCGGGTCGAGGGCGAGCGCGTCTGGTTCCCGTCCGTGTCCGTGGGCGATCACGTGCGCAAGGAGGGTGAGGAAGTTCGTCGCGGGGATCTGTTGCTCAAGGCCGGGAAACGCCTGCGCGCACAAGAACTGGGGTTGCTGGCTGGCGCTGGTATCGCGCGGGTCGAGGTCTATCGGCCGTTGCAGGTGTGCCTGCTCAGCAGCGGTAATGAACTGCGTGAGCCGGGCGATCCCTTGGCGCCGGGGCAGATTTACAACAGCAACCGGTATTGTCTCGCCGCGTTGTTGCGCGGCTGGGGCGTCGAGGTACACGACTATGGCGTCATGGTCGATGAGCTGGCGGCCAGCCGGCATGCCTTGAGCCTGGCGTCTTCGGAATGCGACTTGCTGTTGAGTTCCGGTGGCGTGTCGGTGGGCGAGGAAGATCACCTCAAACAGGCGATCGAGGAACTGGGTAACGTCGATTTTTGGCGGTTGGCCATTCAGCCGGGCAAGCCACTGGCCTTTGGTGAAGTGGCCGGCAAACCCTGGATCGGCATGCCGGGAAATCCTTCGGCGGCGCTGATCACCGCGTTGGTGGTGGTGCGTCCGTTCCTGCTCAGGGCCCAAGGCGTGACTGACGTACTGCCGGTGCCGTTGGCCGTGCCCGCCGGGTTCGACTGGTTGCAGCGTAACAAGCGTCGGCAGTACCTGCGGGCCCGATTGACGCCCGGCGCCGATGGCCAGTTGAGTGTGGAACTGCACCCTCAGCAAAGCTCGGCGATGTTGACCGCCGCGTGCTGGGCCGACGGGCTGGCGGTGATCGAGTGCGAGCAGCAAGTGCTCAAGCACGACAACGTGATGTTCCTGTCCTTCGCCGACCTGATGCATTGATGGCAATTGATTGCCGTCAAGGCGGTGTCTGCCGGTCTCGCTAGACTGGCAGTGCCTTTTTCGATCGCCCCGGACCCTCGCGTCATGGGCATCAGGCGATGGCCCGGATGCGTTTTTTCATGAGGATTACCCATGCAACTGGTCTGCCCGGCAGGGAATCTGCCTGCGCTTAAAGCGGCGGTGCGCCAAGGCGCCGATGCCGTCTATGTCGGCTTTCGCGATGACACCAATGCCCGGCATTTCGCGGGGCTGAACATGGACGACAAACAGTTCGACGCCGCGGTCGCCCACATTCGCCAGCATCAACGCAAACTCTACGTCGCGGTCAACACGTACCCGCAACCCAAGGGCTGGGAACGCTGGCAGCGGGCGGTGGATCGTGCCGCCGATTTCGGCGTCGATGCACTGATCGCCGCCGACCCCGGAGTGCTCAACTACGCCAGTCAGCGTCACCCGAAACTGGCGTTGCACCTGTCAGTCCAGGGTTCGGCGACCCATTCCGCCGCGCTGGAGTTTTATGCGCAGCGCTACGGCATTCGGCGCGCGGTGCTGCCGCGGGTGTTGTCGTTGGCGCAAGTACGCCAGGTCGCCGCCAGCAGCCCGGTGCCCATCGAAGTCTTTGGCTTCGGCAGCTTGTGCATCATGGCCGAAGGGCGTTGCCATCTGTCTTCCTACATTACCGGCGAGTCGCCGAACCTGTGCGGTGTCTGCTCGCCCGCCAAGGCGGTGCGCTGGAGCGAGGACGCCGAAGGCTTGAGCGCGCGTCTCAGCGAAGTGCTGATCGATCGCTATACCCCTGACGAACCGGCCGGTTACCCGACCTTGTGCAAGGGCCGTTTCCTGGTCGGCGGCAAACGCTTTCATGCGCTGGAGGAGCCCACCAGCCTCGACACCCTGGACTTGCTGCCGGAACTGACGGCCATCGGCGTCGAAGCCGTGAAGATCGAGGGCCGCCAACGCAGCCCGGCCTATGTCGAACAAGTCACCCGCGTCTGGCGCGCGGCACTGGACGCCCATCGTGGCGCGCCGGGCAGTTTTCGGGTCAAGGAGGAATGGCGTCAGGTGCTGGCCGGTTTGTCCGAAGGCAGCCAGACCACCCTGGGTGCTTATCATCGATCATGGCAATGAGGGATTCGACATGAAACTCAGCCTGGGACCGGTCCTGTTTTATTGGGACAAGGAACAACTCAGCAACTTTTACGCCGAGATGTCGGCCTTGCCCCTGGATGTGATTTACCTGGGGGAAACCGTGTGCTCGAAACGCCGGGCCTTTTCGCTGGATCAATGGCTGGGGCTGGGACGCGAGTTGCAGGAATGCAGCCAGGCACAACTGGTGCTTTCCAGCCTGACGCTGATCGAAGCGGCGTCCGAACTCTCCAGCCTGCGTCGGCTGTGCGACAACGGTCAATTGCTGGTAGAAGCCAACGACATGGGCGCGGTGCAGTTTTTGGCCGAACGCAAGTTGCCCTTCGTGGGCGGCCCGGCCCTCAATCTGTACAACGGTCATGCGTTGACGCAACTGCTCGACAGCGGTATGACCCGCTGGGTGCCCCCCGTGGAGTGTTCGGCGGCGCTGATTGGTGATGTGATCGAACAGGTACGCGAACTGGGCCGTGCAGTGCCGGAAGTTGAAATCTTCGCCTATGGGCATTTGCCATTGGCCTATTCCGCCCGCTGCTTTACGGCCCGAGCGGAAAACCGGCCCAAGGACGACTGCCAGTTTTGTTGCATCAACTACCCCGACGGCCTGGCGCTGACCAGCCAGGAAGGGCAGGCGCTGTTCACCATCAACGGTATTCAGACAATGTCGGCCGAGGTGACCAATCTGCTGGCCGATTATTCCGGGCTGGTGGCCTGCGGTGCCGATCTGTTGCGCTTGAGCCCTCGCGCTCAGGGCATGGCCGAAGTGGTCGCGGCCTATCAGCGGGTTCGTCTGGGTGAGACTCCGCCGTTGTTCGTCGAAGGGTGCAATGGTTACTGGCATGGCCAGGCCGGCATGCTGCGCGTCGAGGAGGTCGGCCTGTGTTGAATCGAAAAAAGTGGTTATTGAAAGGTGCCGACCGGTTACTGCCGCTGGTGCGCCGGGTGCCTTTTGCCGTGCAGCGTCTGGCGTTGCAACAGGCGCTGAATCGGTGCCTCGCCGGGCCGTTGCGCGATGGTGAGTTTGAAGTTTTACGTGGGCGTTGGTTGTGCTTGCGGATTCCCGATCTGGGGTTGTCCTGGTGCCTGACCCTTAGCGGTAAAGGGTTGCGGATTACCGAGCAGGCCGTGGCGCATGTGACGATCAGTGGCAACTGGCGTGAGTTTTTACTGTTGGCGAGCCGTCAGGAGGATCCAGATACGCTGTTTTTTCGCCGGCGTTTGGTGATTGAGGGTGATACCGAACTTGGGCTGGCGTTGAAGAATCTGATCGACAGTCTGGATCCTGATGTGTTGCCTGTTTGGTTATGGCGCAATCTGGAGCGGGCGGGGAAGGGGTTGGCGGCGGGGTAATCGACGTCGTTCAATTGTGGGAGCTGGCTTGCCTGCGATGGCGGCCTGATAGCCGACCGGGATTTTTGATGTACACCAAACCCCAATCACCCCTCCGAATAGCTCCTCATTCACCCACAACCCATATCCCCTCCAGTTAACAAAACATAACGTGGCGTCGATTGTCAGACCTTTCCAAACCCCGATAGGATAAGCCAGCTTCCGAAGGGGCTCTGGATTGCGGGTTTCAGGACTATGCTCCTGAATAGGTCAATCCCGATGCGCATCCCTTACGGCGCCCTGAAGGGTTGAACGACCTAACAATAATAATGTGGGGGAAGGTCTATGAGTGAGCCTGTCATGGGTGTGAGTATTTGCCGCCCGCCAGCGTTACGCCGGTTCGCGTTGCTGGCTACAGCGCTCTCGCTGTTGGGCTGTACCGTGCTGTCGGCGCCTGCGCTGGCTGCTGCCGCGTCGGCCACCGATGTGGTTTATTCCGTTGAGTCCGCCAAGGCCAGCAAAGGCCTGATGCTCGATGTCGTACACGCGGGCAAACGCCTGGTGGCGGTTGGCGATCGCGGGCACATTCTGTATTCCGACGACCAGGGCGCAACCTGGGCCCAGGCCAAGGTGCCGACCCGGCAACTGCTGACGGCGGTGTTTTTTGTCGATGACAAACACGGCTGGGCCGTTGGCCATGACGCGCAGATCCTCGCCAGCGAAGACGGCGGCGTCACCTGGACCAAACAATTCGAAGACCTGACACGCGAATCGCCGCTGCTCGACGTCTGGTTCAAGGACGTTAACAGCGGCTTTGCCGTGGGCGCTTACGGTGCCTTGCTGGAAACCACCGACGGCGGTAAAAACTGGGAAAACGTCAGCGATCGCCTCGACAACGAAGACCAGTTCCACCTCAACGCAATTGCGGCGGTCAAGGATTCCGGCATTTTCATCGTCGGTGAACAGGGCAGCATGTTCCGCTCCGCCGATGATGGGCAGACCTGGGAAAAGCTTGAAGGCCCCTATGAAGGCTCGCTGTTCGGTGTGATTGGCACCGCGCAACCGGCCACGCTGCTGGCCTACGGGTTGCGCGGCAATCTTTACCGTTCCACGGATTTCGGCAGCACGTGGGAGCAGGTCGAGCTCAAGGCTGCACGTGGCACATTGGAATTCGGCCTGTCTGGCGCCACGCTGCTCGATGACGGTTCCATCGTGATCGTCGGCAATGGCGGCAGCGTGATTCGCAGCACCGACGACGGCGAAACCTTCAGCGTGTTCAACCGTCCGGATCGCATTTCCGTCTCGGCGGTGACTGCGGCAGGCAACGGCAATCTGATTCTGGCAGGACAGGGTGGCGTTCGCGTCACTTCGCCCACCGGCGCAGAGAATGGAAAAAACGGGTCGTCCAAATGAGCCGGGCAAATAATAAGAAGGCGGGTCTATGACATCCTTAAGCACTCCTCATCAGGACAAGGCGACGTTTCTTGAACGCCTGATTTTCAACAACCGCCCGGCAGTCATCGTCATCTGCCTGCTGGTCAGTGTTTTCCTGTTCTGGCAGGCAACGTTGATCCGGCCGTCCACCAGTTTCGAAAAAATGATCCCGCTCGAGCATCCGTTCATTGAAAAAATGATGGAGCACCGCAACGATCTGGCGAACCTGGGCAACACGGTGCGGATTTCCGTGGAAGCCACCGACGGCGACATCTTCTCCAAGGAGTACATGGAGACCCTGCGTCAGATCAACGACGAGGTGTTCTACATTTCCGGCGTCGACCGTTCCGGCCTCAAATCGTTGTGGAGCCCGAGCGTGCGCTGGACCGAGGTGACGGAGGAGGGCTTCGCCGGTGGTGAAGTGATTCCCCAGAGCTATAACGGCTCCCAGCAAAGCCTCGACCTGCTGCGTAATAACGTGCTCAAGTCCGGGCAAGTCGGGCGCCTGGTGGCCAACGACTTCAAGTCGAGCATCGTCGACATCCCGCTGCTGGAGTCCTACCCGGACCCGCAGGATCAGGGCAAGTTGCTGGCGAGTTCTCCCACGAACTCGAAGACAAGATCCGCAACAAGTTCGAAGCCCAAAACCCCAACGTGAAGATCCACATTGTCGGGTTCGCCAAGAAAGTCGGCGACCTGATCGATGGGCTGGTCATGGTGGTGATGTTCTTCGGCGTAGCCTTCGTCATTACCCTGATCCTGCTGTACTGGTTCACTAACTGCATGCGCAGCACCATTGCGGTATTGAGCACGACGCTGGTGGCGGTGGTCTGGCAGCTGGGCCTGATGCACTTCTTCGGCTTCGGGCTTGATCCGTACTCAATGCTGGTGCCGTTCCTGATCTTCGCCATCGGGATTTCCCACGGCGTGCAGAAAATCAACGGTATCGCCTTGCAGTCCAGCGAGGCGGAGAACGCTCTGACCGCAGCGCGGCGCACATTCCGTCAGCTGTTTCTGCCGGGGATGATCGCGATCCTTGCGGATGCGGTGGGCTTCATCACGCTGTTGATCATCGACATCGGGGTGATTCGTGAACTGGCCATCGGCGCGTCCATCGGCGTGGCGGTGATCGTGTTCACCAACCTGATTCTGCTGCCGGTGGCGATTTCCTACGTCGGTATCAGCAAACGCGCGGTCGAACGCAGCAAGAAAGATGCGCACCGCGAGCATCCGTTCTGGCGCCTGCTGTCGAACTTTGCCAGCCCCAAAGTCGCCCCGATCTCTATTGCCCTGGCGCTGATCGCTTTCGGTGGTGGCCTCTGGTACAGCCAGAACCTGAAAATCGGTGACCTCGACCAGGGCGCGCCGGAACTGCGTCCGGACTCGCGCTACAACAAGGACAACAGCTTCATCATCAATAATTACTCCACCAGCTCCGACGTGTTGGTGGTGATGGTCAAGACCAAGTCTGAAGGTTGCTCGCGCTACGAGGCCATGGCGCCGATCGACGAGCTGATGTGGAAGATGCAGAACACCGAGGGCGTGCAGTCGGCCATTTCCCTGGTGACCGTGTCCAAGCAGATGATCAAGGGCATGAACGAGGGCAACCTGAAATGGGAAACCCTGTCGCGCAACCCGGACGTGCTGAACAACTCCATCGCCCGTGCCGATGGCCTGTACAACAACAATTGCTCCCTGGCGCCGGTGCTGGTGTTCCTCAACGACCACAAGGCCGAAACCCTGGACCGCGCCGTGCATGCGGTGCAGGACTTCGCCAAAGAGAACAACAAGGAAGGCCTGGAATTCATCCTCGCCGCCGGTAACGCCGGGATCGAGGCGGCCACCAACGAGGTGATCAAACGCTCCGAATTGACCATTCTGGTCCTGGTGTACATCTGCGTCGCAACCATGTGCATGATCACCTTCCGTTCCTGGGCGGCGACCTTGTGCATCGTGCTGCCGCTGGTACTGACCTCGGTCCTCGGCAACGCATTGATGGCGTTCATGGGCATCGGCGTGAAAGTGGCGACCTTGCCGGTTGTGGCGCTCGGGGTGGGGATTGGCGTGGACTACGGGATCTACATCTACAGCCGTCTGGAAAGCTTCCTGCGTGCCGGCCTGCCGTTGCAAGAGGCGTACTACCAGACGCTGAAGTCCACCGGTAAAGCCGTGCTGTTCACCGGCCTGTGCCTGGCGATCGGTGTATGCACCTGGATCTTCTCGGCGATCAAGTTCCAGGCCGACATGGGCCTGATGCTGACCTTCATGTTGCTCTGGAACATGTTCGGCGCGTTGTGGCTGCTGCCAGCGCTGGCGCGGTTCCTGATCAAACCGGAGAAACTGGCAGGGCAGAAGGGCAACTCGCTGTTTGCTCACTGATCCCTGGCTGAAACAGAAAAGCCGCAATCATGGGTTGCGGCTTTTTTTATCGCGTGTTGTTCAGGCCGGAAACTGGATTCAGAGTTTTAAGAACAGTGTTTCATCCAGTGGCGGTTTGATCAGCGATTTCTCCAGATTGGCCACGGCACGGTTGTCGGCGGCGGCCTGCCGGATAAGATCCTTGCGTGTCAGAAAGCGCTGCTCCGGTAATTTTAAATGGCCAATGCTGTAGTCCGGTCGAGGCATATCAAGGCTGGCGTAATGAAAGTGCGCATACCATAAAACGTTAAATGTGTTCTTTTCGCGTACCGCATATTCGGTGAGATAGTCTCCGGCAGCCGTCGGTATCAAACGCCCCACCAGATTGATGTCAACGAAACCGTTCTTCCATAAGTAGTGGATGTTTTCTGCCTTGGGCAGCTGTTTTTTGTAGCCCTCGCTGCAATACAGACGTGCCTGGCGAGTTGCTTCGAGTGCCTCGTTACGAAGGGTTTCACTCAGTTGGGGGGCCTGCGGCGCAGCAGGATGGGTGTTATCAATTTCATGGGCCAAGGCGTTGAGCTTGTCGGCGTACTGGACCAGCATGTCATTCCAGTCCAAGGGGTTGAGGCTTTCGAGCCGGCCAGGGTCCTGTAGCTTTTTCTGTTGGAAGCGTATCGAGTTTTCGATTCCCGCCCGTTGGCCAATCAGCGCATGCATTTCCTTTTTTATTGCCGATAAAGGTCGCGACCCTGGCGGTAATGTTGGTTGAGTGGGCGTGCCCTGCACGACTTCAACCCAGACACCTTCCTCGGGGTGTTCCATGTAGCTGGCAATCTTCTGTTCGGTAATCGGATCTTGAACATCGATGAAACGACCTTGATTGTTTTCCCGAGAGGGTCTGATGTCGCCGATCAGGGTGCCTTTGTTGCGGGACTTGAATACCCTTTTGGTGGACGGCCTGGCCCTGATCGGTTTGATATGTGCGGACTGGGGCGCGACCCCTTCGTTTTCTCGAATCAATGCAGCCAGTTGCTCTTCGGCGCTGACGTGCGCTTCATTGAGTTGCTTCAGAAACGGTGTTTGATATTCAGTGCGCACAAAGCCAGATGCCATTTCATTCAACGAACGGACAGCATTGTCGATTTCCTCGTAGTGCTTGAGGATGTTTTCAAGGACGGCTATCTGCTCGGTGGTTGCGTAGCCGGAGCTGCTGCGGATCTCCATGTGGGACAGCACTGTGCTGTCCATTGAAGAGCCGACGAGTCGCATTACAAAGGGATACTCTGCCGGGTCTCTGGAGCTGCAACTGCGTTCCAGAACCAGTTCTTTAAGCGACAGCAATTGGTGTAGCTTGATGGAAGCGGGGAGGTAGTTTTCGGCATTGAACAAGTGCTTCACTATTTTTCGACTGCGCAGTTTTTCACCTGCCTGTTCCTGAGTCGTTTCAAGTGTTTTGGCGGACTCGATGAGCCTGTTGGTTATCTCGATTTCTGCCCGCCGGTTGTCGACAAATTCGAAATAGGCTGTCGTTATTTCCTGACCCAATTCTTCAGGAAAACGGGCGACGAGTTCACTGAGGTATTCCCCGTTCCTGGTCTGAAGGAGATCGCGCCCCAACAGCTTTATTTGCTCATGAACGATATCCAGAGCGTCCCAGATGAGTAAAAGCCCATTATCACGTTCGCTCTCGTAAGGCCTGGTTCTGTCGACTGCGATCAAGGCGTTGTACGCGTCGGTCAACTTCGGCATCTCGGCATTCAACGTGTCAATGCGCTCCTTGTAAATATTGAGCTCTCTGTCATGTATGGCTGCGGCCTCTGCTGTCTTGAGCACTTCCTGGCTATGACGCGAGGTCAGCTGGACCTTCTGCTCTGGTGTAGCCTTGCCGAGCAACTCCCATACGATCCTGAGCTTTTTCTTTTGTGCGTCGAGCATTTCCCTCGCGGAAAACAATGATCTCCTCGCCTCTGATTGAGAGAGTACCAATGGCGCGAGGGCCTGCTTCAGACGATCCTTATGAGTGGTCAGTTCATGTAGCCGGAGCCGGTTTTCATCGCGCACCGCCTGGAGTCGCCCCCTCATGCCGCCTTCAAGCTTCAATCCCCGATCCAGTCGCCAGTTCCCCTTGCCGTCGCTGGCGAGTTTGAAACCGGGGCGATCGGAATGGGCCGGATCTGCCAGGTAGACCTCTGCGAAGCCGGGCACGACGCTGACCTGGAAAAAAAGTCCGCCAATGCTGACGTGCCAGGTATCGTCGATCCGGAAAAGTCCCTTCAGAGACCCGTTTTTCTCGGCCGGTGGCACCTTCTGCGGCCATGGCACGTGAAAGTCTAACAAGGCATTGAGCAGCTTGTCGGCCGCTTTAGAGGTGGCAATGGAGCTGGTGAAATCCAGCACCGTATGGCTGCCACCTACCGGTTCCTGTGGGATGCCCGGCGAACCTTGATGAACGAGGGCGGCAGGCATCGGTTCTGCGTGATTTGCCAGTCTGCGCCAGGGTTTCAGGCGCGGGGCGGTTTGTTCAGGGAGTTTCGATGGCAATGGCTGCTGATGGGCGCTCTCCGAGCTGGCTCCCAGGTGCAACAGCACCATCGCGGTATTGAGTAGCAGATCAATCAGCGCTAACTCTTTGGCTTTCGGATCGTCGCTGTCGAGGGCGGGCAGGTCCTGTTTGAGGCTGGTGATCAGTACCGTCATCCATCCGGCAAGCATCAGCGGCCCTCGCGTCAGCGGTAGCAGCAGCGTATTGAAGAGTAACCATGCACCCTCCATGAGAACGGCCCAACGGCTTTCACTGTTGGACACCGACTCACGCTCGGCCAGATCGACCAAGGCGCGGGCGGTGCTGGTGAATAGGTAGTTGAGCAGTCGACCGTCGCGTAGCGATTGGTGCAACACATCTGCGCCATCATTGTTGGCCAAGGTCACGGGGGCGGGTTTTCGTGGATGTTCAAATTCGTCGCCCAAGTGAAAGCGAACAATGTGCGGTTCGTTGAACCCGTCATTGTCGTAAATGTCTCGTACGTTATCCGCCATCCATGTAAGCACGCTGGTTTGCAACGCGCCGGATTCGGCGATGGCATCGAGGACGGCCTGTCGCGACGGGTACTCCAGCAGCGCGTCGGCGTACAACGGACGATAAAGAAGATGTGGGCCAACGTTCGGATCAAGGGGTTCGATCAGGAACATGTTGTCCACCGTATCGGGTTTGGCACCGGACTTTCTGTGAAACGCCAGCGGGCGGATGACGATGTCCTGTTCGTCGACTTTGCGCTCCGAAGGTGTCTGCCCCATCAGCGCCTTGACGTAGCGATAACCCTTGTCGGTCAAGCCACATTGTTTTCTGACCTTGTACTCCAGCGCGCGCATCGGTAACTGGACTCGCAGTTCGCGGGTAAACAGGGCTTCTCGGCGCCGGGCATCCACGGTGTCCGATAGTAATAACGTCTTGATCCTTTGCGGATAGACCGTACCGATGTCGACGCGCTGGATAAGGCCTTTGCTGCCGAGTATATAGTCCTCGTTCAACCAGTCTTCGGGAGTCTGTCCGTCCTTGCGCAAAAGCCGCAGGCGGCCACGGGGCTTGCCGGCGAGATTCTTCAGGGCCAGATCAGTCAGGGACATGCGCACATGTTCGATAAAACCGGCACCTCCCGGATAGCCAGCAGCGACGGCGAAGTCCAGCACCAGATCGTCGGGGTTGTAGTCGACGTCGTGATCCTGCTTTATCTGCGCTCGCAGCGCCTCGCGGCTGAAGCTTCGGATATCTTCGATGCCTTCATTAAATGACTGTCCATGGCTTTGAGCGGTGACGTTTGCGAGGTCGAGCAGGTGCTGTCGATAGGCGAAGCGATCAGTGGCCGAAGCCTGTTTCAACCAGTCGGGGAGTTGCGAGTGCAACTGTGCCAGCATCGTTGGTGGCACTGTCGATTGCCGGATGAACAGCGTTGCCGGATCCGTGAGGGTGTCCAGACGTTGCGCCAGGTCCTGCTCGCTCGGGTAACTGGAAAATGACAATGCGGCCAGGTTTTCGAGCTGCCGATTAAGGATCAGGCCCGCCTGGAGCTCGAACAGGTTGCCATTGGGCTCATAGCGTTTCCAGGTCAGACGGTCGATCAAAAACTCGCTTTGCATCTTCTTCCCCCAGGCGCTGCCGAAGTCATCCAGGGAATCGAAAGGTTGGACGTGGCCGTCAACGCTGCACAGCAATACTTGTTTCTCACGCATCAACAGAATTTCAGGCCCGAGCAGAAGTATTTCGCTATCGTCTTTGCCGAGTGTCGTTTCCAGAAAATAGGCGTAAACGGTTTTGCTGGTCTTGGGCGAACGCTCGACTCTGTCGGGCCAGTCCGTGACCTGCCGCACCATGTCTCGCTGTTCGTCATTCAGATTCGAGGCGTATAAGGCTGCGCCTTTCAGCTGGTCATGGAGGAACTCGCTGAACCATTGCCAGCGACTGATGCCGCTGTCGTCGGTCAGGCTCCAGTAGTCAGCCAACACCTGCTGATAATCGAGGTAAAGCGTCGATGGCAGTTCGGCAATGATGCTGGCAATGATTTGCATGTCCACGTGAGGCCTGGCTGCGGTGTCCAGGCGTTTGGGTGGTACTTGCGTGAGGAAAAACGCCCTTGAGTCCTGTGGGGTGAAGTCCAGCATCTGCGGGTTGACCAGATGGTCGAGAACCACTTGGCTCAACGGCTTCAGATCCCAATGGCCACCGACAGCGGGGCTGGCCAGCTTGATCTTTATCGGATCGAAATCCAGTGTGGGGTAATGCTCCAGCAACCTGTCGCGTAATGCATTGATAATCACAGAAAGCAGTGTCGGTCGACTGGCGAATCGCTGCTGAACCGCCCGGGCGGGCAGTTGGCTGAATGGAGGAGATACCGGTGCAACAGGGGTGAGCATGACGAAATCCTTTTCGTGTTATAGGTCGGCGCTGTCATAGCGTCCGTGCCTCTGGGCCGGATCATCGGCCCTGAGCAGGAAATCTCATTCTGTCACCGCCTGTGCGGAATGGGTTATGGCGTGTGGTTACAAGACTTGACCGAGTACCGTGCTTAGCGCACTGCGCGCATCATCCAGTTGCACCAGCGTTGCATGCCGGGCACCGAGGGCGTCACGGTTTTCGATAGCGGTCAGGATCGCCTTGTGCCGTGGCAGCGCCAGTTCATGCAGATTCGGCCGTTGGTTGGAATGCTTCAAGGCTTCGGCAATGGCCACCGACAACATGTTGCACAGGTTCGCCAATAAGTCGTTATGGGTTGCGTCGGCGATCCGGCTGTGGAAGTCCAGGTCCGGTTGCAGCAAGGCTTCAGGCGTCGGTGCCGCTTCCATGCGTTGGTAGGCTTCACCGATGGAGGCGATGTCTTCGTCGGTGGCGAACTGCGCGGCCAACGCGGCGGCGGCCGGCTCAATGATGCTGCGCACGCTGGTCAGCAGATCAAAGAATTCATTTTGCGGACTGCTTTGCATCAGCCAGTGCAGCACGTCCGGGTCGAGCATGTGCCATTCCTTGCGCGGCTTGACCACCGTGCCGACCCGCGGACGGGAATACACCAGGCCCTTGGCCACCAATACGCGAGTGGCTTCGCGCAGCACCGGTCGGCTGACCGCGTATTCCTCGCACAGCAGGGCTTCGGCGGGCAGTTTGTCGTCCGGCTTGAACCGTCCCGAGACGATCTGCATGCCCAATTCCTGGACGATGCGCGAGTGCATGCTTTTGCGGTCGGAGGGTTTGCGGTAATCCATGGGGAACGGCGCGATCCTGTGCGATTGATAGCAGGCGCGGCGCAGACTTGAGGCTGATACAAAGCAAATGTGGGAGCTAGCCTGCTAGCGATTGCGGTGTGCCAGTCAATATGAACGTCAACTGACAGACCGTAATCGCTAGCAGGCTAGCTCCCACAAAGGATGTTTGCTGTCAGTGAGAGTGACGCGGCACCTCGGCCCCTCGGCAACCGACGAGGAAGTCGAAGTCGCAACCCTGATCCGCCTGCAGCACATGGTCGATGTACAGCTGACGATAACCGCCCACGATCAACTGTTGCGGTGGTTGCAGATCCGCCATGCGCGCTGCCAGCTCCGCATCCTGAATGTCCAGGTGCAAACGCCCGTTGGCGCAATCAAGCTCGATCCAGTCACCTTCCTTCACGGTCGCCAAAGGTCCACCCGCTGCGGCTTCCGGTGCCACATGCAGAACAACGGTGCCGTAAGCGGTGCCGCTCATGCGTGCGTCGGAAATCCGCACCATGTCAGTCACGCCCTGGGCCAGCAGCTTGGCCGGCAACCCCATGTTGCCGACTTCGGCCATGCCCGGGTAACCCTTCGGTCCGCAGTTTTTCATCACCAGAATCGAATTGGCATCCACGTCCAGTTCCGGATCGTTGATCCGTGCCTTGTACATGTCGAAGTTCTCGAACACCACCGCCCGCCCGCGATGTTGCATCAATTCGGCGCTCGCGGCGGATGGCTTGAGCACCGCACCCAGCGGGGCCAGATTGCCGCGCAACACGCAGATGCCGCCGTCGGCGCGGATCGGGTTGTCGAGGGTGCGAATCACTTCGTCCTGGCCGTAGATCGGCGCGTCCTTGGTGTTTTCACCGATGGTTTTGCCGTTGACGGTGAGGGCATTCGGGTTCGGAATCAGGTTCGCTTCGCCGAGGCGACGCAGCACCGCGGGCAAGCCGCCGGCGTAGTAGAACTCTTCCATCAGGAAGCGCCCGGAGGGTTGCAGGTCGACAATGGTCGGCATGCCGCGACCGATGCGGGTCCAGTCATCCAGGTCCAGCTCGACGCCGATGCGCCCGGCGATGGCTTTCAAGTGGATCACCGCGTTGGTCGAACCGCCGATGGCGGCGTTCACCCGAATGGCGTTTTCGAAGGCTTCCTTGGTGAGGATTTTTGACAGTTTCAAATCTTCGCGGACCATCTCCACCGCGCGCATGCCGGACATGTGCGCCAACACATAACGGCGCGCATCGACCGCCGGAATCGCCGCGTTGTGGGGCAGGGAAGTGCCGAGTGCTTCGGCCATGCAGGCCATGGTCGAGGCCGTGCCCATGGTGTTGCAGGTACCGGCCGAGCGTGACATGCCGCCCTCGGCCGCGAGGAAATCGTCAAGGGTGATGGTGCCCGCCTTGACCTGTTCGCTGAGCTGCCAGACCACCGTGCCCGAGCCGATGTCCTGGCCCTTGTGCTTGCCGTTGAGCATCGGCCCACCGGTGACAACGATCGCCGGCACGTCGCAACTGGCCGCGCCCATCAGCAGCGCCGGGGTGGTTTTGTCGCAGCCGGTGAGCAGCACCACGCCATCGATCGGGTTACCGCGAATCGCTTCCTCGACGTCCATGCTCGCCAGGTTGCGAGTGAGCATGGCGGTGGGGCGCAGGTTCGATTCGCCATTGGAGAACACCGGGAATTCCACTGGAAAGCCGCCGGCTTCGATCACCCCGCGTTTGACGTGCTCGGCGATTTGCCGGAAATGCGCGTTGCACGGGGTCAGTTCCGACCAGGTGTTGCAGATGCCGATGATCGGCTTGCCGTGGAACTGGTGGTCGGCGATGCCCTGATTCTTCATCCAGCTGCGGTACATGAAGCCGTTCTTGTCGGCGGTGCCAAACCATTGGGCGGAGCGCAGGGTGTGATCGATTCTCTTATTGTATGACTATATTGTTCAAGCTCTGGCGTAACATAAGCGTAATTTCGCCTGTTTGGAAGGGTTGTTGGTTAAATAGTATTACTATATAGTCATTTTCAACGGAGGGATGGCCCTGGCAGTTTTCTGCGAGAGGCGTCCCCCGAGGTTCTATAACAACAACAATCGGAGACCGAACTCATGAGCCAGGAACTGCGGCTTATCCGTCGCATCACGCTGAAACTGATTCCCTTCCTGATCCTGCTGTACCTGATCGCCTATGTGGATCGCTCCGCGGTAGGTTTCGCCAAGCTGCACATGGGCGCCGACATCGGTCTGGGTGACGCGGCTTATGGTCTGGGTGCAGGGCTGTTCTTCATTGGCTACTTCCTGCTGGAAATCCCCAGCAACCTGATGCTCGACCGCTTCGGCGCAAGGCGCTGGTTTGCGCGGATCATGGTCACCTGGGGTGCCATCACCATCGGCATGGCGTTCGTCCAGGGACCGAACAGCTTCTATGTGATGCGCTTTCTGCTCGGCGCGGCCGAAGCCGGTTTCTTCCCGGGCGTTCTGTACTACATCACCCAATGGTTCCCGATTCGCCATCGCGGCAAGATTCTCGGGTTGTTCATCCTTTCCCAACCCATCGCGATGATGATCACCGGCCCGGTGTCCGGCGGCTTGCTGGGCATGGACGGCATTCTTGGGCTGCACGGCTGGCAGTGGCTGTTCATTGTCATCGGTATGCCCGCAATCTTGCTGACCTGGCCGGTGCTGCGTTACCTGCCGGACGGCCCGCAACAGGTGAAATGGATGGACCAGTCTGAGAAAGACTGGCTGACCGGCGAACTGAAAAAGGACCTGGAGGTGTACGGCCAGACTCGCCACGGCAATCCGCTGCATGCACTGAAGGACAAGCGCGTGTTGCTGTTGGCGCTGTTCTATCTGCCGGTGACGCTGAGCATCTACGGTCTTGGTTTGTGGCTGCCGACGTTGATCAAGCAGTTCGGTGGCACTGACCTGGTGACCGGGTTCGTGTCGTCGGTGCCGTACATCTTCGGGATCGTCGGTTTGCTGATCATTCCGCGCAGTTCCGATCGCTTGAATGATCGCTACGGCCATCTGGCGGTGCTGTACGTGTTGGGCGCCATCGGTCTGTTCCTCAGCGCCTGGCTGACCGTGCCGGTGCTGCAATTGGCGGCGCTGTGCCTGGTGGCGTTCGCGCTGTTTTCCTGCACGGCGGTGTTCTGGACCTTGCCGGGCCGATTCTTCGCCGGCGCCAGTGCAGCGGCGGGGATCGCGTTGATCAACTCGGTGGGCAACCTTGGTGGCTACATCGGTCCGTTCGTGATCGGTGCGTTGAAGGAATACACGGGCAATCTGGCGTCGGGGTTGTATTTCCTGTCCTGCGTGATGGTGTTCGGCCTGGTCCTGACGGGTGTGGTTTATCGGTTGCTGGAGCGTAAGCATGTGCTGCCGGCCGACCAGTTTGCGGCCAGTGCGCGTGGGGCTACCCGCACCTGACACGAAATAGTCGATCACTACCGATCCTGTGGGAGCGGGCTTGCCCGCGATAGCAATCTACCTGACGCATCAATGGTGAAGTTGCCGTCGTCATCGCGGGCAAGCCTGCTCCCACATTGGCCGGTGGTGTTTTGAAGTTCTGCATTAACGGGAGAAAATCATGCGTTTAGTTCAGTTCGAATTGAGTCACGGCGAACGCCGCGTCGGCGTGGTCGAGGACGGCCAGGTGCGCGAAGTGCAGGATGCGCGCTCGGTGCGGGATCTGGCGTTGGCGGCGATCGAGGCGGGGGTCAATCTTGAGCAACAGGTTCAAACCCTGGGGCTGGGCATCAGCCATGACTATTCAGCGCTGCTCGCCAATCTGCAAATCCTGCCGCCGCTGGATCACCCGGACCCGGCGCACATGCTGGTCAGCGGCACTGGCCTGACCCATCTGGGCAGCGCTTCGGCCCGGGACAAAATGCATCAGCAGGCCGGCGATGAAGCCGCCATGACCGACACCATGCGCATCTTCAAGTGGGGCGTGGAGGGCGGTAAACCCGCGACCGGCCAGGCCGGCGTGCAACCGGAATGGTTCTACAAGGGCGACGGCAGCATCGTTGTGCGACCGGGCAAACCATTTCCGCTGCCGCCGTTTGCCGAAGATGCCGGGGAGGAGCCTGAACTCAGCGGCCTCTATGTGATCGGCCACGACGGCAAACCCTATCGCCTCGGTTTCGCGGTGGGCAACGAGTTCTCCGATCACGTGATGGAGCGCAAGAATTACCTCTACCTGGCCCATTCGAAACTGCGCAGTTGCAGTTATGGCCCGGAGCTTCGGGTCGGCGAATTGCCCCCGCATCTGGCCGGCACCAGCCGCATCCTGCGCAATGGTGAAGTGCTGTGGCAGAACGAGTTCCTCAGTGGCGAAGCGAACATGTGCCACAGCCTGGAAAACCTCGAGTACCACCATTTCAAGTACAGCCAGTTCCTGCGCCCCGGCGACGTACACATTCACTTCTTCGGCACCGCGACCCTGTCCTTCGCCGATGGCATTCGCACCCAATCGGGTGACGTGTTCGAGATCAGCCAGGCCGAGTTCGGCGCACCCTTGATCAACGGCATTGAGCCCGTTGAAGCGGCGTTCGAACCCGGCACCGTCGGCACACTTTAAGGAGACACCCATGACCCGGATTCTTGGTCACAACTACATTGGCGGTCAGCGCAGCGCTGCTGGCGAGGTCAAACTCCAGAGCGTCGACGCCAGCACTGGCGAGGCTTTGCCTCACAATTTCTATCAGGCCACCCTTGAAGAAGTCGACGCCGCCGCGAAGGCTGCCGCCGCTGCTTACCCGGCCTATCGCAGTCTGAGTGCCGAAAGACGTGCGCAATTTCTCGATGCGATTGCCGATGAACTGGACGCGTTGGGCGATGACTTTGTCGCCGTGGTCTGTAGCGAAACCGCGTTGCCGGCTGGCCGTATTCAAGGTGAGCGTGGTCGCACCAGCGGCCAGATGCGCCTGTTCGCCAAGGTGTTGCGGCGTGGTGATTTCTATGGCGCGCGGATTGATCGGGCGCTGCCTGAGCGCACACCATTGCCGCGACCGGATTTGCGTCAGTACCGCATCGGCCTCGGGCCGGTCGCGGTGTTTGGTGCGAGCAACTTTCCCCTGGCGTTTTCCACGGCGGGCGGCGACACCGCTTCGGCATTGGCCGCTGGCTGTCCGGTAGTGATCAAGGCCCACAGCGGCCACATGGCCACTGCTGAGTGGGTGGCCGATGCCGTGATCCGCGCCGCCGAGAAAACGTCGATGCCGGCCGGTGTGTTCAACATGATCTACGGCGGCGGAGTGGGTGAAGCGCTGGTCAAGCACCCGGCCATTCAGGCGGTCGGTTTTACCGGTTCGCTCAAAGGTGGCCGTGCGCTGTGCGACATGGCCGCAGCCCGTGCGCAGCCGATTCCGGTGTTCGCCGAGATGTCGAGCATCAACCCGGTGATCGTGTTGCCGCAAGCGCTGGAAACTCGCGCTGAAAGTATCGCCCGAGACCTCACGGCGTCGGTGGTGCAGGGGGGTGGGCAGTTCTGTACCAATCCGGGGTTGGTGATCGGTATTCGTTCGCCGCAGTTCAGCGCGTTCGTGCAGCAGGTGGCGGGGCTGATGGGCGATCAACCGGCGCAAACCATGCTCAATGCCGGCACCTTGAGCAGCTATGGCAAGGGCCTGCAGAAGCTTCTCGCGCATCCGAAGATCGAGCATTTGGCGGGCAGTCCGCAACAAGGTAATCAGGCGCAACCGCAACTGTTCAAGGCCGATGTGAGCCTGTTGCTCGATGGCGATGAAGTGCTGCAAGAGGAAGTATTCGGCCCGACCACGGTGTTCGTCGAAGTGGCGGATCAGGCGCAACTCAATGCCGCGTTGAACGGTCTGCATGGGCAGCTGACGGCAACGATCATCGGTGAGCCGGCGGACTTCGAACAATTCGGTGAGCTGACGCCATTGCTGGAGCAGAAGGTCGGACGGATTCTGCTTAACGGCTATCCGACCGGCGTGGAAGTCTGCGACTCGATGGTTCATGGCGGGCCGTATCCGGCGACTTCCGATGCGCGCGGCACCTCGGTGGGCACCCTGGCCATCGACCGTTTCCTGCGCCCGGTGTGCTTCCAGAACTACCCCGACAGCCTGCTGCCGGAAGCGCTGAAGAATGGCAATCCGCTGCGCATCCAGCGCCTGGTCGACGGCAAGCCATCGCGCGAAGCTCTCTAATGGTTGTACGCACTCCCTGTGGGAGCGGGCTTGCCCGCGATGACGGCGGCACATTCACCATTGATGTGCCAGACAGATCGCTATCGCGGGCAAGCCCGCTCCCACAGGGTTCTGCTGCAACAATGAGCTATCATTGCCGCTTTCCCCCTGAAAGACATGACTGCCATGACTGCCGTAACCAACACCTTGCTCAGCGCCCTCGAAGTCTGCGACATGCTTGAAATCGACGGACTGCACGCTTTCGACTTTTCTCTCGATGAAGACGATAACCTGCACATCGAATGCATGGACGGTCGGGCGCTCAAGCGCTGGGAGTTCAGCATGGCCCAGATCGCGGCGGCGACGTTCGATCCCGACTTGAAGAGTTGGATCATTACCGGCGATTCCGGCGAGCACCGGCTGGTGCCTATGGAAGCGTTCGGCGGTGGTGACGATGAGGACGAAACGAATGAGGATGCGTAACTTCTGGCCACTGTTGATGGCCGGCAGCGTCGGCGCGATGGGCGTGCAGGCGGCAGCGGCCGACAGTTACGAGTTGCTGGTGGGCTCGTACACCGCCGGCCAGAGCCAGGGGATTTATCGTCTGGGTTTCGACAGCCGCACCGGGCAGATCGACGCCAAACCCCTGCAGGTGGTGAAGAGCGCCAACCCGTCCTGGCTGGCCGTGTCCAAGGATCAACAGCGCCTGTTCGCGGTCAACGAAAACGGCCCGGGGCAGGCGGATCCGGTAGGGCGTATCAGCAGTTATGCAATTGACCCGAAGACCAATGAATTGAACCTGATCAGTCAGGTGCAAACCCTGGGCAATGAGCCGACGCACTCGAGCGTCAGCGGCGATGCCAGTCACGTGTTTGTCAGCAACTACTCGGTGGCTGAAGACCCGGGCGGCACCCTGGCGGTGTTGCCGGTGGGCACCGACGGCAAACTGAAACCCGTGGTGCAGATGAGCAGTCATCCGTCCAGCCGGGTCAACCCCGAGCGGCAGAAGTCGGCGCACGTGCATTCGGTGGTTTCATCGCCGGATGGCCAATACGTGTTTTCCAACGACTTGGGAGCGGACAAGATTTTCGTCTATCGCTTCGATCCCAAGGCCAATCCGGAACGGCCGTTGACCGCCGCCAAACCTGCGTCCGTGCAGTTGCCACCTGGCAGCGGGCCGCGACACTTGCTGTTCAGTGCCGATGGCAAGCACGCCTGGCTGACCATGGAAATGAGCGCGCAGGTCGCAGTGTTCGATTACCGCGACGGCAAGCTTGAGCAAACGCAGTTGGTCGATCTGGCGGCGGGTCTGCCGACGTCGGGTAAGGCCGCGGCTGCGCTTCACGCCTCGGCCGACGGCAAGTTCCTTTACGTCAGCAACCGTGGCACCACCAATCAGTTGTTGGTGTTCGCCATCGACCCGGCGACCGGGCAGCTCCAGGAGCTTCAGCGTCGCTCCGTGGACGGTGATCACCCACGCGAGTTCAGCCTCGACCCAAGTGGCAAGTTCGTGCTGATTGCCAACCAGAAGAGCAACCAGATTGTCGTCGTCGAGCGCGATGCCAAGACTGGGCTGTTGGGTAAAACCGTGCAGAAACTGCCGATGGATGCCCCCAGCGATCTCAAGTTCCTGGTGCGTCAATAGACCGCAGGCCCCGGTTGATGGGGCCTGCAACCTTCTATTAATGAGGCTGATATCGGCTAATGCTACAAAGCATTTCAAGGCGCCGACCCTCGGGAGTTAAGTTTGCTTCACGGCCCCACCGGGCAAGCAAGCCAACTGAATCGAGGAATATCGCCATGAACTTCAATGTCTTCTCTGTCATCGCCGCTTCCGCTATCTCTGCCACTGTTGCACTGCCAGCCAGCGCCAACGTTGAAATCAGCGACAGAAAATCCCACACCCAAAGCTACACCCAGAAATACCTGCAACAGAGCGCCAACTTCTACGCCGCGCTGGATCACAAGTCCCAACACTGAAATGTAAACCCTGCACCTTTTATGCAGGAGCGAAGTCACTTGCCGATCGTGCTGTAAGCATCGAAGAGCGTTGAAGTGATGTCGCTCCTGCATAACGCGTTTACGACAGCATCATATTGCTATCAATGTATTGCTTGATATCACATGGCCATGAGTTTAAATTTGACGCTGATTTTTTGACTCCTTCCCTAAAAGGATCGACAGCATGGCGATGCGTCTGGCAGTGGTTCTCCTGTTTCTCTACTCCACCCCGATTCTGTCGGCTGCCCAGCCCGTTCCCAACGAGCCTGAAGCGGCCCGCGAGCGCTTGATGAGTTTTATCGAGGACTGAAACACGCTGGGTTCATGATCAATAAAACTGATAGCTACTATGCATAAAGCTCGCTAGTTATCTTCTGTTTTTTGATCGATTCTGTGGGCACTGAAACATGCCCACGGAGAACACCATGGCCAGCGCAATCATTACTTCTGCCAAATACGGCGCCTACCTGGCCATCGGTCTTTACGTGGCCATGGTGTTGGTCGTCAGCCTTTCGGCTCAATCGCAACAAACCGTTCAAGCACCGATCCAGGTCGCTTATCCCGCCATTCAATTCGAACACCGCGCGCCAAACGTATTGCTCGATCATGCCGACGTGGCGGGAGTGGTGGGGGCATGAAAGGACGCAAACTCTGGGTCATCGCCTTCCTGGCGTTCATGACCAATGGCGCTTCTTTACTTGGGATCGGGCAGGGCTCGGCGGGGTCGGTGGCGCGGGCTATCGAATGCAACCACAACATCGCCCACAACATTCAGACCGCCAAGGCTCTGGAGCTGTTGGTGGGCAATCCGCCGATCAAATCCAATGGCGAATTCTTCGGGCCATTCCAGGTGGATTGCTCGGTGTTGGGGATGTGCGCGGTATTCGCATGAATGCTCACCCCACCCCTGTAGGAGCGAGGCTTGCCCGCGAAAGGGCCATAACATTCAGCATAGATATTGACTGACACACCGCTTTCGCGGGCAAGCCTCGCTCCTACAGGGGGCTTGGTTATTTCTTCATTATTGATGTGAACAGGTCTGACTCGATGAAGCGCTGCAACCACGCCTGCAACCGCACATAAGGCGTCTGCCCGAACCACTCGCGATCCACGTGGGCGAACTGCCGCACGAACGGCATCAGGGTGATATCCGTCAGGCTCGGGTGATCGGCCAGCAAGTAGTCACGCCCCTCCAGCAATTCATCCAGCTTGCGCAAAAACACCTCGCCCTCAGACCGGTAAAACGCCATCGGCTGCTCGGGATAACGCTCGGCGTACTTGTAGCGATTCAGATGCACCTTGAACACTTGATCGTTCTCTTCGATCAACGCGGCGCTGTGTTGCTGTGCTTGCGGGTCATCCTTGAGTAACCAGTCCTGCGGATCGTTTTGCGCCAGCGCCCAGCGCATGATGTCCAGGCTTTCATCGATCACCCGCCCATCCACACTCAGTACCGGTACCGTGCCTTTGCTCGACAGTGCGAGCATTTCGGCCGGTTTGGCCTTGAGGCTGACCTCGACGATCTGCACCGCAACCCCCGAATAGCGCAGGGCCATGCGTGCGCGCATGGCGTAGGGGCAGCGGCGGAACGAATACAGCGTATTCATTTCACCTCCAGCGTACTCAGGCCGTTGCCTTGACGGTGAACCTGGATTTGCACCGGAATCCGTTCATGCATTTCCTGCACGTGGGAAATCACCGCGACCTTGCGTCCTTGCGCCTGCAAACCGTCGAGAGCGTCCATGGCCAGTTGCAGGGATTCAGGATCGAGACTGCCGAAGCCTTCGTCGATGAACAGCGATTCGATTTTCAGCGTGCTCGATGCCATCGACGCCAAACCAAGCGCCAGGGCCAGTGACACCAGGAACGTCTCGCCGCCGGACAGCGAATGCACCGAGCGCAGTTCGTCGCCCATCTCGGTGTCCATCACCAATAACCCGAGCATGCTGCCGCCACGTTTCAAGCGATAGCGCCGCACCAGTTGGCGCAGCTGGACGTTGGCGTGATGCACCAGCAAATCGAGGTTGTAGGCTTGGGCGATTTTGCGGAAGGTGTCGCCGGTGGCGGAACCGATCAGCGCACTCAAACGTGCCCAACGCTGGTACTCGGCGTAGGCGTCGGCGATTTGTTGCGCCAGCGCCTGATTGGCATTCTGTCGACGTTGATCCTCGGCCTGTTCTGCGCGCAATTCGGCGCATCGGTGCTCGCTGGCGGCGAACAGGTTTTGCAGCTCGACCAGCGTCGTGGCCAGTTGTTCGGCGTCGAGATTGCCGTTGTGCTGCGCCTGATGATCGAGCAAGCGTTGATCGCGCTCCTGCAACAGCACTTTGGCTTGCTCGATGGCCTTTTCGCTCTGCTGCAATCGTTGACGCAGTTCGCTGACCTGTTGGTCGTCGATGCCCAACAGCTCTTCCAGGCCACCGTCGTCCAGCTCAGGATGCTGCGCACGCCAGTCGGCGATCTTGGCGCTCAGCTCGCGATCTTCGGTTTCCAGGGCCTGCGAACGTTCCTGCTGCGCCTTGAGTTCAGCGGCCAGTTGCACCAAGCGCGTGCGTACGGTTTGCAGTTCCTGATTGGCCGTCGCTTCGGCAGTGCGCGCCTGCTCGACGGCCTGATCCAGTTGCTGCTGCCACTGTTCGGCGCTGGCATGTTCGCCCAGCAGTTGCATCAGTTTTTCCTGGCAAGCCTGTTGCTGCCCGGTCAGCGCCGTGAACTGCTGCTGCGCAGTTTCCAATTGCTGGACGCGGGTCTGCTGTTGGTACTGTTCTTTCTCCAGCGTCTGCTGGCGCTGTTGCTGTTCGCCGAGTTCTTCGCGCTGCTGGTCGAGTTGTTGCAGGCGCTGGGCGATCTGCCGGTCGAGCTGCATAAAGGTCGCGGCGGGTTCGTTGCGCAAGGCCTCCAGCGTGTCGGCCGGGAGCAGGGTGCTGAACGCCTTCAGTTCTTCATCCAGACGATGGCGATCACTGCTCAATTCACGTTGTTGGTTGATCAGGTGTTGTGTGGCTTGCTGACTCGCCGCTTCCGCGCTGCGCAGTTGCTGCGCAAGGCGCGCGGCATCCTGTTGCAGGGTGAGCAGGGCGGTTTGCCGTTGTTCATCCTGCGTGATGCTCTGGTTCAACTGGCTGCTTTGTTGGGTCAGCCAGACATCGCGTTTGCTGGCGTCCTGGGCCAACAGTTGCGCGGACAGTGGGTGCGCCTCCAGGCTCGGCGTCAGGCCTTGTTGCTGAGTCGCGAGCTGATCCTGCTGTTGCAGCAATTCCTTTTGCTGAGCAATCAAACCGCCAACTTCGGCGCGCAGATCGGTGAGTTTTTCCTTGAGCAGATCCACCGTTTTCTGAGCGTTGGCCTGTTCGCTTTCATCATGCCGACCGAGGCTTTGCAGCAACGCTTCAGGCTGATGATAAGGATGGTCCTGGCTGCCACAAACCGGGCACGGCTGATCGTCCTGCAACTGCGCGCGCAGTTCTTCGACACTGGCACTGCGCGCCAGACGCTGACGCTCCAGCAGCTCGCGGGTGACGGTCAAGGTTTGTTCGGCGACGGTCAGCTCGGCCTTGGTCTTCACGCCGTCCTGGGTCAGGCGATCGCGGTCTTGCTGAACGGCGAGTTGCCGCTGCTGAAGCTCGGCGCCGCGTTTGTCCAGTTCCTGCTGGCTGGCCCACAGCCGGGTCAGCTCTTCAACGGCCCGCAGTTGCTTGCGGTTGTCCTGCAGCAAACTGCCGAGGATCTGAATCTGCTCGGCCACCGCTTCAGGCTCGGCGCCGGCCTCTTTGTACAGCACCTCAAGGCTCTGGCGCTGGGTGGCCAGTTCCTCAGCGGCGCGAGCGGCGCTTTGCTCGAGGGCGGCCAGTTCGGCCTGGCCCTTGTTCAGTCGATTGCCGATCAGCATCAGTTGTTGCAGGCGATCGCGGTAGGCGTTCCAGGCATCGCTCAATGGCGCCAGATGGGTGCTCTGCTCAAGCTCCCCGGCAATCCGCTGCAACCGTTCGGCGACCTGTTTCTGTTGCTCGAGCAAACCCTGAATCGTGCCCTGGCCCTGAGTGCAGGCCTGTTCCGCCTGCTGCTTGAGGTCGGCACTGAGGCTGGCGTCCTTGACCAGGCGGGCGAGGGTGCTTTGCTCCTCGAAGGCCTGACGCAGCAGGGGTGCGCTGGAGGTGTGTTGGCTTTGCGCTTGGGTCAGCGCCGTTTGCGCAGCGCTCAGGCTCTGTTCGAGTTGAGCCTGTCGCTCGATCAGCTCGCTTTGCTGTTGCGTGTGTTGCTGAATCTGCGCCGCCAGCGGCGTGAGCTGGGCGGTCAGTTCGGTCTTGCGCGCGAACTGATGCCGTTGCGGGGCCAATTGCTCCAGGCGAGTCAGCTTCAAGCGCTCGCCGGCCAGGCTGTTCCAGTGTTGCTGGGCAGATTGCAGTTGCTCGGTGGCGCTCTGTTGCGAGTCTTGCAACTGGCGCAGGTCCTTGAGCCAGGTGTGTTGCAACTCCAACTGTTTGAGCTGCGCCTGCTGGGTCTTGAGTTGCTGCTGAGCCTCGTTGAAGCGCTCATCGAGTTCGGCCCGGGCTTCTGGCGACAGCGGCGTGACCCCGGTGGCCTGATCCTGCAACAGCTTGTGGGCTTCGCGAGCTTCCTTGGTCTTGTCAAAGGCGCGGCGACCGAGACGGGTGTAGAGCGCGGTGTCGGTGAGCTTTTCCAGCAGCTCGCTGCGGTCGTTGTCGTCAGCCTTGAGGAAGGCGCTGAACTCGCTCTGGGCCAGCATTACGGCGCGGGTGAACTGTTCGAAGTTCAGGCCCAGCGCGGCTTCGAGCTGTGCTTTGTATTCGCCTTTCTGGCTGGCCAGCAGTTGATCCTGATCGATGTCACGCAGGCTCTGGCGACTGGCTTGCAGTTTGCCGCCGGCCTTTTCCCGGGCGCGATTGGCCTCCCAGCGAGCGCGATAGCGGCGACCGTCGATGCCGACGAAATCCACTTCTGCATACCCTTCGCCGGTGCCGCGACGCAGCAGGGTGCGCGGGTCGCCGGTGCCGATTTCGCCATCGGCGTCCGGGACCTTGGCATCGCGACCGGTGTTGTTCAGGCGCGGTACGGCGCCAAACAGCGCCAGGCACAGGGCGTCGAGCAGTGTGCTTTTGCCGGCGCCGGTCGGCCCGGTAATCGCGAACAGGCCGGCACTGGCCAAGGGCTCGGCGGTGAAGTCGATTTCAAACGGCCCAGCCAGGGAGGCGAGGTTTTTCAGGCGGATCGCGAGAATTTTCATGGCTGTTCGCTCTCCATCTGCACGTCTTGCAACAGCTCGGCGAAGTCCTTGAGCGTTTGCTCGTCGACCTCGCTGCCGTAGTTGTCCTGCCACGCGCGGCTGAACAGTTCCAGGGGCGAAAGCTGATCCAGTTCGATCAAGGTTGTGCCGTCATCGACGCCGTCGCGGCTGCCGTTGCCGGCGTACTCGGCAGCAATTCGCACCAGCCGCACGGCTTTGCCTTGCAGGGCTGTTTCCACTTGATGGCGCAGGTCCGGTTGCGGTTCGTCGAGACGGACCCGCACTTCCAGCCACGGCTGGCGCTGGATATCGGCGAGCAGGTCGATGTTGGGCAGGTCGGCCAGTTGCAACAGGATTTCCGCCAACGGCGCGGCGCCGAGGCGTTGCAAGTGGACGGAACGGGGAATCAGGCGCGGTTCGACACTGACCAATGTTTCGCCATCGAGCTGAATGTCGAGGATCTGATGCGGGTAATTGATCTCGGAGAACGACAACGGAATCGGCGAGCCGCAGTAGCGGATGCGCTCTTCACCGTTGACCTTCTGCGGCTTGTGCAAATGCCCGAGGGCGACATAACTGATGCTCGGCCCGAACAGACTGGCAGGCAGGGCTTCGGCGTTGCCAATGATCAGGCTGCGCTCCGAATCTTCCGAGACCGAACCACCGGCCATGTGCGCATGGCTGATGGCGATCAGCGCCTGGCCCGGCTTGCGCTTGGCATTGGCCGCTTCGATCAGCCATTCATGCACCTGGCCGATGCCGCGCAAGTAATTATCACCCAAATGCGCGCCGGTCACTTCGGCGGGGCGCAAGAACGGCAACGCCAGGCACCAGGCGGCAATTTCGCCGCTGGCATCAGGCAACGGCAATAACAAACGTTCGGCATCCAGTTGGCCGTCATCGAGCCATAGCACGCGACCCAGGGCGTGAGTGCGCAAACGCCGCATCAACGGCGCGGGCAGTTCTATGCGCGAGCCGGAATCGTGGTTGCCGGCGATCATCACGATGGTCAGCAACGGCTGCTGCTCGTGGGCGCTGACGATGAAATCGTAGAGGCGTTCCTGGGCTTTGACCGGCGGGTTGACCGTGTCAAAGATATCGCCGGCGATCAACAGCACATCAGGCTGATCCAGCTTCAGCTGACGCAGCAGCCAGTCGAGAAAACAGGCGTGCTCGAAATCGCGCTCCTGGCCATGCAGGTTCTGCCCAAGGTGCCAGTCGGAGGTGTGAAACAGGCGCAAGGCGTACTCCGTAGGAAATAAGGTAATGGTCGCGAAGAAAATGACAGCGACTAAAGGGAGGAGAGTTTACTGGCAAATGTGCAAAGGAACACGGGTTTGGGGGATGTCGAAGCTTTGCAGAGGAACACGGTCCCTGTAGGAGCGAGGCTTGCCCGCGAAGAACGATGACGCGGTCTAACAGATGCATCGAGTCATCGTTCTTCGCGGGCAAGCCTCGCTCCTACAGGGGATTGGTGTGCCTCGGCAGGAGGCTGCGATCTTTTGATCTATTTCGGATACAACGGCGGCAACCCGGTATCGCCAAGCAGGTCTTGAACCCCTTCGGCCGTCGGGATCGCACGAATCGCGCGCCAGAGATCTTCGCCCTGCCAGTACTGGCCGGTTTCGCTGTACAGCGCGCCGTTCAGGCCGTCCAGTGCATCGGACAGCGGTACAAAACGCGCCGCCATGTCGGCCAGGGTTTCCGGTTGTTGTCGGGCCCAGGCGTCGAGGGCCTGGCGAGTGGCGTGGGAGTCGTTGGCCTGACAGGCGCGCTTGAGGTCGTCGAGCAGGGTGCGTGGGCTCGGGCCGGTCTGCGCCGCCCGCAGGATCGCCGGTTGCCAGCGGGCGCGCCACCAGAGGCCGAAGCCCAGCAGGGTGGTGCAGGCCAGGATCACGGTGCTGAGTTTCCACCAGAGGGCTTCGTTGTTGGCACCGGACATCACCTGCGGGCTGCCCGCCGGGGTATCGACGATCAGGCTTGGATTGCTCGCCACTTGCAGCGTACGGGCCGGCAGGCTGCTGTGTTCCAAGTGATCCTCGAAGGTGTTCCACCAGACCACTTCAACGCTTGGCAAATCAATGTTGCCGGTGCGGGTCGGCACCAGGGCTTCACGGTCCTCGCGACTGCCAATCAAGCCACGCTCGCTGCTCTGGTTGCCCAGCACCGGTTGATCCGGGTAGCGCCGCAGGCCGTTGATCTCGGTGGCAGGCAACGGTGGCAATTGCGAACTGGCGAGGCCTTCGGCGTTCAGGGTCAAGCTGCGGGTCAGCGAGTCGCCGACCTGCAAATGATCCGGTTCCGGGCTCCAGCTTTCGCCGAGGCTCAGGCTGCGGGCCGGCAGCCAGGGCACATCGGCCGGATACGTGTCGGGTTTGGCCTTGACCGTCAGCGGGATCTCGGCGGATTTGACGCGCATCTGCTTGCCCGGTTTTGGCCCTTGAGGTGTTGCGTCCTGGGACGGCCGGGTATCGACCGGCGTGGCACTGAACATCTGCGCCGGAATGATCAATTCACCGCTGTGCTGCGGGTAGATCGCGTAGCGCATTTCGATCACGCCATGGCGTAATCCGTTGATGACTTTCTCGTAGGTGCGCGAGTCGCCCAGCTGTTCGATGCGTGCATCGGGAATCTGCAACGGGGTCAGGCTGCTGTCGTCGTACAGCGACACCGAATGGTAGATGCGCAAGGTCAGGATCGCCTGAGCCTGCACATAGACGCTGTTCTGGTCGAGGCTGGCCTCGATGAACACCGGCGCCAGCGCGTTGCTGCTGTCCTGGGTTTCGCTCTCGATCACCTGCACGGTAATCGGCTGGCTCTGGACGTCGCCCAGTTGCAGCGATGGAATCACCACGCTGCCGTTTTGCCGGGGCAGCAGGGTGATGATCCAGCGGGTGGTTGCCTGAGTGTCGCCGTTGAGGGTGTTCAGTTGGTTGACCTGGCGGGTGCCGCGCACTTCGAACAGCGGCTCCAGCGGGGACAGGTCGGGTTTGCCGAACTGGGTCACGTCGCTGGTCTCCAGGGTCAGTTCGACCGTCTCGCCGGAATTCAGGCGGCTGCGATCGACGCTGGCGACCAACCCCACAGCCAGGGCCTGAGCGGTGCAGAGCAACAGTGCGAGCAATAAGGCGGTGAAGCGGGTCATCGAGTTTTTTCCTGATCCTGATGTTGTTGCTGTTCGTACCAGAATTTGCGTCTGAGCAATTCGCCGGGGTCATCCGGGATCTTGCGCAGCCATTGCTCCAGCGCCTGGAGCTGCTCGCCTTCAATCATGTCGCTGGCCGGGCGTCGCGGTGGCGTGGTGCTTTGCTCATCGCCCAACTCGCTGCCCGGGACTTCATTGGTGCCCGATTGCGGTGGCGTCGTGGGCGGCTGCCCGGTGTCCGGCGTGGTTTGCTCGGCGTCGGTTTTCGGCTCGCCATTGCTGGGTTGGGTGGCGCTACCCGGCGGCGGTTCCTGGGTGATGGTTTCGGTTTTGCCATCGGCGGTTTTGTCCGGCTCGACGGGCGGCGCTGAGGTTTTCTGCTTGAGCAGGCTTTCCACCAGTGCCTTGTTGGTCAGGGCCGGGCGCAGATCCGGTTGACGTTCCAGCGCTTGATCGTAAGCATCCAGCGCTGCTTCCAGCTCACCGCTTTTGGCCAGGGCGTTACCCCGATTGTAGTGGGCGTGGGCATCGGTGCCTTGGGTAAACCGCTGGGCGGCGCCACTGTAATCGCCGGCTTCATAGAGCGCCACACCTTGCCACTGCGGATCTTCGAAATGCTGCGCGGCCTCGGCCGGGCGCTTTTGTTTGAGCAAATGCAGGCCCTGCTGATCGGGACGCAGCCACAAGTCTTCGAAATCGAAGGCGTAGCTCGGTTGCGGCAGCAGGAACAGCAGCGGCAGGCAGAACAGCCAGCCGCGGCGCCCGGCACAGGCGGCCAGCAATAACAGTGGCAGCAGCAGCCAATAGCCCTGATCTGCCCAGGTGTCGAGGCGCAATGTCTGGCCCTCGTTGCGCAGATCCCGTGGGCCATCAAGCAGGCCGAGGCCGCGCAGGTCGGCATCTTCCAGACGCGCCTGGCGATAACGTCCGCCCAGGCCGTTGGCGAAGGCTTTGAGGCTGGGGCCGTCCAGGCGGGGCACCAGAATTGCCCCCACATCATCCTTGAGGAAACTGCCGTCATCCTGCGCGACCGGCGCCCCTTCGGCGGTGCCGATACCGAGCATCAGAAATTGCGTGGACCTGTCGTCCAGCGCCTGACGAATCCCTTGGCGCTCCTGTTCCGTCAGCGACGAACCGATCAGCAGGATCCGACCCTGGCCGAGGGCGCCCTGATCCAGCAGCGCAAGGGCCTTGGCCACCGCCAGATCGGCACGATGACCGGCCAGGGGCATCAGCGACGGCTTGAGTGCATCCACCAGGTTGCGGCTGGTCGACAGGTCATCCGACAGCGGTACCAAGGTGTGGGCGCTGCCGGCGTAGACGATGATTGCTGTCTGCGCGTCGCTGCGGTTTTGCAGCAGGTCGAACAGTTTGCGCCGGGCATGTTCCAGCCTGTTCGGCGCACTGTCGGTGGCGAGCATTTCCGGGGTCAGCTCAAGCAACACCACCAGCGGGTCGGCGGGTTTCTGGCTGGTTTGTTCGACGCGCTGCCAGCTCGGCCCCAGCAGGGCCAGCACGGTCAGCACCCAGGCCAGACCCAGGGCGACCCATGGCAGTCTGCTTTCGCGACCGCTGCCACCGCTGAGCAACGCGGCATGGAAGGCCGGTGGCAGAATCATTTGCCAGCGCCCGGCGCGTTTTTGCCGGTGCCAGAGTTGCCAGAGCAACCAGCCCAGCAACGGCAGCAACAGCAGCCACCAGGGGCGGAACCAGTGTGGCCAGAGCGCAATCATCGGCGCCTCCGCAGACGCAGGCGTTTAAGCCGCTGACGCCAGTCAGGCAGTTGGGTTTGCAGAAACCGCTCTTTGTTAAACAGCTTCTTGGTAAGCAGCCGTTGCAACGGATTGTCCGGCCAGCGCTCGCGGATCACCAGCAGCATGCTCAACAGCAGCGCCATCGCCAAAGGCCAGTGATACAACGCTTGAGCCGGACGGGCCTGAGTCGGTTGTTGAGTCACGGGTTCCAGTTGGTCAAGGGTGCGCTTGATCGCCTGCAATTCCTCGCCGTCGTGGGCGCGGAAGTACTGGCCGCCGGTGGCTTGGGCGATGGCTTTCAAGGCCGGTTCGTCGAGGTCCAGGCTCGGGTTGATGCCCAGGAATCCCAGGGTGCCACTTTGTTCCGGGTCGGCGCCGATACCGATCGGGTAGATTTTCACCCCTTCGTTGGCCGCCAGTCGGGCGGCGGTCAGCGGGTCGATCTCGCCGCCATTGTTGGCGCCGTCGGTGACTAGAATCAGCACACGGCTTTGGGCCGGACGTTGCCGCAGGCGTTTGAGGGCCAGGCCGATGGCATCGCCGATGGCCGTGTTTTTGCCGGCGATGCCGATTCGCGCTTCGTCGAGCCATACGCGCACGGTGTGCCGGTCGAAAGTCAGCGGCGCTTGCAGATACGCCTGGCTGCCGAACAGGATCAAGCCGACCCGGTCGCCGTCGCGGCTTTCAAGAAAATCACCGAGCAGATGTTGCACCAGTGTCAGTCGGCTGACGTCTTCGTCCTGCCACTGCATGTCGGGGAAATCCATGGAGCCGGACACGTCCACCGCCACCAGCAAGTCGCGGCCGCTGGCGGCAATCGGCAGGGGCTCGCCGAGCCATTGCGGGCGTGCGGCAGCGATCAGCAATAACAGCCATAGCAGAATGAATGGGGCTTGCTGGCGCCACGCCGGCAGATTCGCCCGGGCGCGGCGGCGAGCGAGGCCTTCCAGTTCGCTGAGGAAGCTGACCTTGAGCGCCGGTTCGCCACTGTCGGCCACCGGCAGCAGCACCCGCATCAGCCAGGGCAGTGGCAGCAGGGCGAAGATCCACGGCCAGGCGAACTCAAACATGTTTGCGAATCCAGGTGTCGACCGCTTGAGTCAGGCCAGCGATGGCCTTGTCGTCGAGTTTGCATTCGGGTTTGTAGGCGCCTTCCACCAGCACCATCCAGCGCGTAAGGCCGGCGGCCGGGCAGCGGTTGTCAAGGAACGCCAGCCACTTGCGCCCGTTAAGGGTGTGGCTCTGGCTGTAGGGGTAATGGTTGCGACACAGGCGTTTGAGCAAGCCATTGAGTTGCTGCAGCCAGGCGCCAGCCGGGGCGCCGTCGTAAGGTTTGGGCATCAGGGCGAGTTCGGCCAAGGCCGCGAGACGCACCGGATCCAGCGGTTGTTCGGCGCGGACGACAGGACGTTTGTTCACAATGAAACGGCGCAACTGCCACAGGCCGAAACCGATCAATGGCAGCAATAACAGCAGCAGCCACCAGCCGGGTGCCGGTGGCCAGAAGCCGATCGGAGGCGGGGAAATCAGCGGTTGCAGTTGGTCGAGGCTGCTCATCGACTTTTTCCCGGACGCTGCGGGTTCAGGTATTCGCGCAGTTGCTCGACCATTTCGCTCTGGGTGCTCAAAGGCATCAGCAATACCCGCAACTTTTGCGCCAGCAGCTCCCAGCGGGCGATGCGCGCTTCAGCCTGTGCGCGATAAGCCTGGCGCAAGTCGAAATTCAACGTGTCGAGTTCCAGCTGTGCGCCCCGTTCCGCAAAGCGTAAAAGCCCGGCAGCGGGCAGGGCGTGATCCAGCGGATCGGACACGGGCAGCAGCAACAGGTCGCAATGGCGTGACAACAGGCTCAACTGTTGCTCGGCACCGTCGGACAAGGCGCGTTCATCGCAGATCACGATCACCAGGCTCCCGGGACGCAACACTTCCCGGGCGCGGCGCAGGGCAATGCCGAAAGCGTCGCGGTCCGGCTCGCGTTCAGTGTGCAGCGACTGATTGACCCGCACCAGTCGGTTGAGCAATTGCAGCAGGCTCTGTTTGCTGCGTCGCGGTTTGATCTCGTAGTGCTCGTCGTCGCCGAACACCAGCCCGCCGACCCGGTCGTTATGGCCCAGCGCGGCCCAGCCAATCAGGCTCGCCGCCTGGGCGGCCAGCACTGATTTGAACATCAGTCCGGAGCCGAAAAACAGCCGGCGGCTCTGTTCGACCATGATGAAAATCGGCCGCTCGCGTTCTTCGTGGAACAGCTTGGTATGGGGCTCCTGGGTCCGGGCGGTGACGCGCCAGTCGATGCTTCGCACGTCATCGCCGGCCTGATACACCCGCACCTGATCGAAGTCCACTCCGCGCCCGCGCAGTTTGGAATGGTGCAGGCCGATCAGCGGGCTGCGCTGGCTCGGCGTGGAAAACAACTGCACTTCGCGCACGCGATGACGCATCTGGATCAGCTCGGAAAGGCTGACACGGATGCCCGGCTCGGGCGGCAGGAGGGCGTTCATCGGGGTCAAGCGACGGCTACGACGTCGAGAATCCGCTGGACCACCCGGTCCTGGTCGATGCCAGCGGCTTCGGCTTCGAAGGAAAGAATGATGCGGTGGCGCAACACATCGAACAGCACCGCCTGAATGTCTTCCGGGCTGACGAAATCGCGACCGGCCAGCCAGGCGTGGGCCCGGGCGCAACGGTCCAGGGCGATGGAGCCGCGCGGACTGGCGCCATAGGCGATCCATTCGGCCATTTCCGGGTCGAACTTGGCGGGGATGCGCGTGGCCATGACCAGTTGCACCAGGTATTCCTCCACGGCGTCGGCCATGTACAACCCGAGGATTTCCTTGCGCGCGGCGAAAATCGCCTGCTGGCTGACCCGGCGCTCGGGTTTGGTTTCGCCGTGCAGCGCTTCACCGCGGGCCTGTTGCAGAATCCGGCGCTCGACGGTGGCATCAGGGAAGCCGATTTTCACGTGCATCAGGAAACGGTCGAGCTGGGCTTCGGGCAGCGGGTAGGTGCCTTCCTGCTCGATGGGGTTTTGCGTGGCCATGACCAGAAACAGCGGCGACAGGTCGTAGGTGCTGCGCCCGACGCTGACCTGGCGTTCGCCCATGGCTTCAAGCAGGGCCGACTGAACCTTGGCCGGGGCACGGTTGATTTCGTCCGCCAACACCAGATTGTGGAAAATCGGGCCTTGCTGGAACACGAAACTGCCGGTTTCCGGGCGATAGATTTCCGTGCCGGTGATGTCGGCTGGTAGCAGGTCGGGGGTGAACTGGATGCGATGGAACTGTGCTTCGATGCCTTCGGCGAGCTCTTTGATGGCCTTGGTCTTGGCCAGGCCCGGGGCGCCCTCGACCAGCATGTGGCCGTCGGCGAGCAGGGCGATGAGCAAGCGCTCGATGAGTTTTTCCTGGCCGAGAATCTGCGTTGAAAGAAAGGTTCGCAGCGCGAGCAGCGCTTCACGATGTTCCATCAGGGTGACCGAAGACGTTCGAATAACGCCAGGGCTGGGGGCGTTACTTTAATCCATCGCGGGGTGCGGCGACTAACGGCATTTTGTGCAAAATGCGGGAATTGATGGGCAAAATTGTTGGAATTTTGTAGGGGGTGGGTATTGCGGTGTTCTTTTGGACGCCTTCGCGGGCAAGCCTCGCTCCTACAGGAACCGAGGCGCCGCGATATTGTGTCTTACGCAAAACCTGTAGGAGCGAGGCTTGCCCGCGAAGGCACCTGCTCAAACACCATCAGAGCTCACTGATGTAAGTACCAGTCCCCTTGAGGATGTTCTGCAAGGTTTCTTCCACCTCAGCCAGGTCCTGCGCATCGGTGCTGTGCAGGATTTCCAGCGAATCTTCGCCATCGAGCACATCGGCGTCCGCGGCGGCGATTTCGATCAGCAGGCGGTCAGGGCTGAGGGTGACTTTCACTCCGTTGAGGGCCGAAGGCTTGTCGTGGAAGATGATCTCCAGCTCATCCTCGTCCGGAAAGCGGCTCATCAGGAACATTTCGCCCTCGGCGCTGGTGCAGCAGAGCATGGCCAAGTTGTCTTCTTCTTCGTCGCACGGGTTGACGATCAAGAGGTCAGTTGTCATTTGCATGGGGAAAATCCTGGCTCGGCGAGCGTGGTGAACGTTACAAAAAGCAATTCTGCCAGCCCTGGGGAATTTCTGCTCGGCTGAGTGTCAGAAGATGTGTCGTGAACATTCGGGGTGTTGCTGGTCATTTTTGGCACGCAGGTGCCGTAAAACCGGGCATAAAGTGCCCGTCTTGCTACACGGCTGCTAATGTTGTTCGAGGCACCTGCCGCGCGCTGCGTACCGTTGACCGAATATGTCGCAGCGCTGCAAGCATGGCCCTTGCCGCAGTCGTTAAGCTGCGCAACGGATGAGCACCCGTAAAGGCATTGCCTGTTGCCTTGGCAGTCGTTTTTGCAGATGCCCATTCTTGGAAGGTGAATGTGACCTGAGTGTCTCGTCCAGCTTCATCCACCTGTCATCCTGTTTCCTCTGCCCGAGAATCAGGAACAGGGTGACGGATTGCCCCGAAAGGGGTTTGCACGCGACGCTTCCATCAATAACAAGCCC
>LNAP01004702.1_pt1 | contig 58339 bp, 108 predicted proteins | sample 602601 | NCBI WGS metagenome assembly LNAP01 (sample SAMN02440304, study PRJNA202911) | soil metagenome | biome: Subtropical and temperate rainforests or woodlands; isolation source: soil samples (1 kg each in a 20% v/v slurry with milli Q water) were... ...
CGCTGTATCGAAACATCACAAGGTCTTGAAGTGTGTGAGGAAGTAGCAACTAAACACATCACCAAACGAACAGGAAGCCACCATACAGGCGTTTAAGCTGTTTGGGTTGGTAAGTCCCTATTGGCCAAACATACGCTCCCACGAACGCATGCGAACGCCGGAGAAAGGAAGTGACCTATGGAAAAGTTAAAGCAGCGTCAGCAGCAGATATTGGATTTCATCCAATCATTCATAGCAAAGAATGGATATGCGCCTACAGTCCGGGAAATCGCAAATGGAAACTATTATGCATCAACCAGCAATGTCCATAGCCATTTAAGCAAATTAAGAGACGGGGGATTTATCAGCTGGACACCTGGGTCAACTCGTACGATTAAGGTGTTGAATAGCGGGGGAAACGAAGAGATACAACCGAATGGAGAGGGGCCGCGATGAGTGACAAATCAAAGATTGAATGGACGGATGCGACTTGGAACGCCGTAACGGGATGCACCAAAGTAAGTGAAGGCTGTAGAAATTGCTATGCTCTGAAATTTGCGGAGAGGTGGCGGGGGACTCCTGGGCATTACTTTGAAAATGGGTTCGACGTTACACTCCGGCCGGACAAGTTGGATAAACCGCTAAAGTGGAAGCGACCGAGGAAGATATTCGTGAACAGCATGAGCGATTTGTTTCATGAATCAATCGATGAAAAGTACATTGCCAAAGTATTCGGAATTATGGCACTGGCCCAGCAGCATACTTTTCAAGTCTTGACTAAGCGGCCAGAGCGCATGATGAAGCTTTTGAATAGCGAGGATTTTCAGGAACACTCCGGATGGTTCGCTTCACAAGCTTGTAGGGAATACGGATACAACCGACCCGAAACACTCCCAAACTGGCCCAATCCGAATATCTGGCTTGGCACCAGCGTCGAGAATCAAAAAGCAGCTGATGAGCGGATTCCACTGCTACTTCAAACCCCTGCTGCCATCCGCTTCCTATCATGTGAACCGTTGCTTGGTCCGGTTGACCTTGAATTTTGGGTGCAGTTTGAACATCCGGACAATGAAGGCTATGGAGTGGAAGCCATTAAAGGGCTGGATTGGGTGATCACCGGTTCGGAAAGTGGAAACGGTGCCCGCCCAATGGATGAAGAATGGGTGATAAACCTTCGAGATCAATGTACGGATTCCGGTGTCTCGTTCTTCTACAAGCAGAATACGATTAACGGCAAGAAAGTGCCCACACCAGAACTGGAGGGGCGGCAATGGACGGAATTCCCGGAGGTGTAGCAATGAGCACATGGATTCATACCAAAACGGAAGTGATTAAAACGGTTGTTACTCAAATCGTTTTGAACTTCCTTGAATACAACGAGCGATTCAGGCAGATTCGGAAAGAAATAAAAGTCTGCGGATTGTGCGAAGTGAAATTTGTTAACGGTCAATTGATGAACATTGCCTTTACGAGCAGGGGGAACAAGCTAATCTGCAAGGAATGTGCGGACCGGGCCATTGATCATGGGGTACCTGCACATGAACCAAAATTGAAGGAGGAATAACCTTGGCAATTACTCAAATATCAGAGCTCTACGAAATGCAGAAAGTTTTAGATGCGCGGATTATCAAGGAAAAAGGACTTGAGGGACAAGACCTGCTGCCGAATACAGTCTTAGCACTTCAAGTGGAGATTGGGGAGTTGGCGAACGAATGGCGCGGGTTTAAGCATTGGAGTAAGGACCAACAGCCTCGTTATGAACGAAAATGTCATGCTTGCAATGGCGATGGCGGATTCATGGGAGGAACCTTTGAAGAATCTGAGATGTGCTTATACTGCGAGGGAACAGGATTTGAAGCCAGGCCGCTGCTCGAAGAATACGTCGATTGCTTGCACTTCCTACTCTCCATCGCCAATCAATTGGGCTTACCCGAGGATGATTTGTATGTAGCGGAGGATGAATTGGAAGGTGAAACGGCGATTGTATTCACAGACCTTTTACACAATGTTGGTTTAATCAATGGTCATCATTTCTTGTTAAATCCGCCGATAGACATACCTAAATGGCAGCGAGATCATTTAAGGGGTGCGTTATATATTTTCTACAATTTGGGCGAGCAGCGGTTTGGATTCACATTTGAGCAGATTGCAGAGGCTTACGTTGCTAAGAACGAAGTGAACCATGCCCGACAAGCAAACGGTTATTGATCATGAAGGAAACAGACCTTTTCCCACCGCTGAAAGAATGGCTCGAAGAGCGCAGCTATGAAGTCTTTACCGAAGTCCAGTCACGTCACACCGGAGGACGTGCTGACATAGTTGCAGTAAGCGGTCCGGCGGTGGCCGTGGTTGAAATGAAAAATTCATTATCACTTGAATTGATCGGCCAGGCTATACGCTGGAAGCCATATGCCAATTACGTTTATGTGGCGGTACCTGAAGGGAGAAAACGGCATGATCACGGTTCATTAATCCTTAGACGTGAAGGTATTGGACTGATCGAGGTCAACTTAAACGGCCGTTGGGGTGCATCGATCTATTGTCGAACACCTGCTAAATTCAATCGCAGAGTCAATGACCACATTAGACAGTCTCTTGTTCCGCAGCATAAGGATTTACCTGGGGGACATGCCGGCGGCGGGTATGTCACGGATTATAAATTAACGATTGATAGAGTCAAAGACTTTCTCCGGTACCACACTAGAAAAACTGATGGCTGGTCATCGATGAATGAAATTCTTGATCATTGCGAGACTCATTATTCTTCGCCAAAGCCGAGCCTAGCAGCTGCGTTAAAAAGTTTTGAATCCGATTGGTGTGAAACGAAAGTAGAAGGTCGAAAATTACATTTCCGGATGAAAGCAATCAAAACTGATTGAAGTTATTCCAAAATTTATTCCCTAAGGAGTGAGATATAAATGGCCAGAGCACCTAAAAAAGATAAATTCCATAGCGTTGCACCGCAAGAGGTCGCAGATTTGCTTGAAGAAGTGATCGGAGATTTCCATGATGCATTAGGCAACACCAACTTCCTCATTCTTATGAAGCATGGTGGCTGGAAGTCAAAAGGCAAGGCCGTACTCGGTAAGGTTCAGGTCCTGAACGATGCTTTTCGCAGGACAATGAAGCAAGACGTGATTCTTTATTTAAACGCTGATATGTGGGCGGTACTCTCTAAACCACAGCGAAAATACCTCCTCGATCATCAGATGTACCAACTAGATACTGCTTGTGATCGACATGGAAACGTTAAGGAGGCTGCCGATGGAAGGCCATTGCTGACCACCGTCCCCCATGATATCGAAGGCTTTGTGGATGTTGTAAAGCGTCACGGCATCATCATGGAGGACGTGAAACGGCTGGCCCGGGCGATGACCGAAACAAATCAGATCACGCTTGAAGAGGCGCTGCAGTTTGAAAGCAACGAGAATGCAGCAGCTGAGTTTCGGGAGAAGGTCGAACCGAGAGAGGGGCTAAGCGGTGAGACCAAACCGGACGGTACTGTCGAGCTGAAAGAAAAAGTCAGCATCGAGGAACTTGGGCTTTCCCCTGGTTCGGATGATGCAGCCGCCGATACCACAGATCCCAAAGTGACCGATATCCGCGCTCCCAGAGTCACAAAGAAGGAAAAGGAAGAGAAGGCGCGGTTGGAAGCTGAAGCGGATGCGGCCGGAGAGAATAAACCGTTACCAGCAGCGGACGATGATTTGCCATTTTAGTACAGGCGTGGGGGCCTTCGGGCCTCTTCACACAACAAAATGAATAATAAGTAACCTCACAGAAAGGAGTCGTGTAGAGTGAAAGGCTACGTTTCCTCAATACTAATAACTGAGTTTGAAATGAATAATAAAGGATATTGGGCATTTCCTGTTAGGCACTATTCTATTTCGAGTGCAGAACGAGCTTGGTGGAAGATGGGTGAAGGATGGTTCCAAAGTTCCTTTACACCCGTTGAAACAATCAACGTGAAGCCCGTAATGAGCTGTTGGGGGAAGGGGCGAGGTTGAATAATCAAGTACATGAAAAAGACTCCCTTAGTGAGAGTCGGAAAACTGATCTATTGACCATATGGGACCGCAAGCGAGCGTTTGAATTGGCTCTGGAATTTTACCGCGCTTGCGGTATGTATCAACCATTGATTTGTTTTTTGGGTATTCCCATCCTTTGAGTTCGCAAACTTCTTTTATCCCCAAAAGACGGGGAATTACTTTCCCAATCGAATAAAGTGAGCTTCTTCTTCGTCGATCAATTCCAGCTTGCATTCACCAAAATTAACGATTTGAGCAAGTACATCAGAAGGGAATGCTTGATTGTCGGTTTCAAGTGTGTCAGAACCTTCATTGTAGAACGGAAGCAAGTTAGCCTTTACGATCAATACGTTTTTCATTTGTGTATCTCCTTTTCGTTCGCTGGTGTCCAGCCGCAACTTGTTTTCTATATTTTAACTATAACATGATGTTGAACAAAGGTCAACAACTATTTTATGAACACTGTTTGAGGAATTGAAACAGAACTTGAGGTGATGAAATGAAAGTCATATCCATCATTCAGCCCTGGGCAACGCTGATCGCCATCGGAGAGAAGCAGTTCGAAACCCGTTCATGGGCGACGAAGTACCGCGGCGAACTGGCGATCCATGCAAGCAAGAAAATCGACAAGGCCGCATGCAAGACGTACCCTTTCGATGAAGCACTTGAGACTCACGGATACAAGACTGAAAACCTACCGACTGGGGTGATTATTGCCGTTGCCAAACTGGTAGACTGCCACAAAGTTCTAACTAATTATGGGGATTCCGCTAAAATTTCAACGATCGATGGATTGATTGATTGGAATGAATATGTTTTCGGAGACTACAGCCCGGGCCGCTTCGCTTGGGAACTGTCGGACGTGAAGATGCTAGATAAACCCATACCCGCCAAAGGTCAGCTCGGTTTGTGGAATTACCGGGGGGGGAGGCTCCCCTATGACAGATATAGCAAGTCGCGGTGATGGTTGCGAAATTTGTATAGATGGCCGGATACAAGTGAGCGGAGGCAACGTGATATGTGATTGCAAGCTTACGAAAGATCAACCAGATAGGCCGCAAGGGCAGGAGATTAATTCAATAAATCAGAAGTAACAAATCCTCATGAGAGGAGTGATGATCTTTGCAAATGAGCTTTGAATTACCGGAGCTCGACCGGAAAAAGACGCAGGAAGCCGTTGAGGCAGCGCTGGAGAAGTATCGGATATTCAAGTACCTTGCGTTCGAAGATCGAGAGGCGAGCATTACTGCCGGATATACGGAGAGGTTTCACGGTCCCGCGAATGTCACCAGCGATCAGACAGCGGACATAGCCATATACAACGTCGATGTACCTGCGCAGCGCAAGGCGTATTGCGAGAAGATAGAGAGGGCCGTCAAACGTCTGCATCCGAAGGAGCGATTAATCCTAGAGGAACGTTACATGAAAGAGGACTACAACGGTGAGTACGTGCGGGATTATCAGATTTACAGTTTTGTATTTAACCCGCCGATCAGCAACATGACTTATTCAAAAATCCGGTGGAAGGCGTTTTATAGACTCGCTTTGGCCTTGGATATTGCGGTTGAAAAGGAAAAGATGAATTAACTCAAAAGAAGATCTCGGACGAGCTGCAGGGGAATATGTTTTTGTGAGGAAAGAAGAAGGTGATGAGATATTAAATTCAAACCAACTCGAACCAGAAGATATGCAAGAATATAAGAATGAGCAAGGGCAGCATGTTTGTAAATTCAAAATGGGAAAACTTAAAGTAACCGCCACATTTATGAATGAACCATCTGATGATGCAATCAGCAACTTCAATCGTTTTTACAATAAATTATTTGATATATTCAATAAATAATGACATTGATTAGGTACTGACTAGAGTCGGTGCCTTTTGTTTTGTTATTTATGTTTGGGTATACTAAATTCATCCAAAGATGAGGAGTGATCAAAATGAAAGACAAAACCGTAAACCATAAATATACCAACATGCTTGCAAATGAGAAAAGCCCGTATCTTCTCCAACATGCGCACAATCCGGTAAACTGGATGCCTTGGGGAGAAGAAGCATTTAGTAAAGCAACCAGGGAGAGTAAGCCAGTATTTTTGTCTATAGGCTATTCTTAGCTTCGGCTAAAAATATAAATAAGAATAGTTGTGCAAACGTCAACTTGCCACTGGTGTCACGTTTTCATACGCACAACAAAAAAAGCCCAGTAGATAAGGGCTCTAATAGAAATAAATTTGAACATTTACATTGTCGTTATCATCACGAGTGTATTCTATGCGTTGAACCACTTCAGTAGCGGCTTGATTCTTATCTTTATCCTCAGCATTAGAATTCCAAATATCACGAAACTTTTTAATTTTAGCTAATCTTTCCTCGTTAGTTACTTTTTCTTCAAAGTCCATTTCCGACTTAATTTTGTTTATAGCTTCCTCAATTGCCGAAATCTCCGATTCTCTTTTATTTTTACGCTCCTGATATTCTTCATCCGTATATTCACCCTCTTCCTTCATGATCTTCACATTTAGAAGAGCTTTCTTTGATTTATTTAGTTCAGTTTGTTTTTGAATTAGGGACAATTCAAGGCGCTCTTGTTTATTTGATTCAGCAGATGCATTGGTTGATAATAGTTGATCTTCATATTCCGTCAACCGTTGGTTCAATGTCACAAGCAAAACCTGTTCAGGAAGCATCCGATTAAAACATTTGACTCCGAATGGATCCGGCTTTCGACAAGCGCGTGTATAGATGTATTGAACTTTCTTTCTGTCGAATTGGCAACATTTTTTACAATGACCACAATACACTAATCCTGATAACTTGTACCCACCAGCTCGAGCGGCTTGTGGTATTCTCCTTCTTCTCTCTAGGATAACCATGATTTTTTCATGCTCTTCCGGCGTCTTTAAAGCCTCATGACAATTTTCAACGATTACCCATTCTTCCCGAGGTTTATGGCGGAGAGGTTTGCTGTTTTTATTCTTGTGAGCAGACCCTTCAGTTTTATTCGATATGATACGTCCTAAATGAGTCTCATCTATTAAAATATCTCGAACTACCTTTTCACTCCAAAGATTACCTCTAGCTGTTCTTTTCCCACTAACGTTAAGTTTCACTTTAATTTCAGTTAGGTTCACACCATCCAAAAGCATCGATTTCATTTGCTGGTAAACCTCGTTACGCTCTGGAACAACATCAAGTCCTTTTTTCATAGGATTATATATGTATGGATAAACGGGCGTTCCGTTCGTCCAATGTCCTTGTGCTGCTCCAGCTCGTTTTCCACGTTGTAGGACATGTTTTATGGTTTTATAAGCCTGCCGTGCCAAGAGGCCTCTTACATCGATTAGGAGATCGTCAGAATCATCTAAAGGATTATAAATCTTCTCTGGAGTCACAATAAATGTTCCACTGTCACGAAAGACTCTTTTTACTAAGGCTTGATCTTCAAGGTCCCCCCGGCCAAGACGTTCATAATCAACGACCAATACGGCATTAAACATTCCAGACTCAACATCGTTCAATAGTTGCTGAAATTTCGGTCGATACTTGATTGTTTCGGAGTTAGCAATTTCAGTGTATTCGATAAACTTCCAACCATGTCTCGCGGCATATTTTTTTAGAATCCAGCGATGCTTATCAAGGTCTTTGTCTTCCTCGCCGCGAGACTTTCGGAGATAGAAGGCAACAAACCAATCTTTCATTTGATTCTCATATATTTCGATTGTTCTGAGGTCACTAACCATTTATTAAGCCTCCTGGTCCTCAGCCTTATGCTCCATAATATCGTTTGGCTGCTTCTTAAAATGGTTGCAAAGCTTGTCAATGATCTCTAATGATACATATTCATCTTTGCCCATCTTGGCAATTGTAGCTGGAGACAGTTTAAGTTCTGGATTCTCGCGTAAGTAATTTTTATTCAAATCGAGTTCGAACAAGAGCCTCCAAAGTGGTTTAAAAGAAAATGACATACAATCTATCCCTTCGTTAATAAGTTGTTTTCATTATAAAACACAATATTAATCAATGTAAACATTTTTATCGACTTATGTTCATGATCATGATATATTATATTCAAGAAGTAAAACAAACGGGAGGTAATGAAGATGAACTGGAAAGGCTTATCGCCAGAAAGCAAAATTGCTATAACTAACAATATCTTCACATGGACGAGAGGATTTGCCGACTGCCTACCTTCGGAAGCCAAAGAGAACATTGTCGCAATGCACGGACTTACCGCCCGCGAGGTCGATCGGATCGAAATCAAACTTTCTAAACTTTTCATGCAAGAGTAGAAAATCAACGGGCCTACGGGCCTTAAACGTGGGAGGTAATGAAGATGGAAAAAGTGATTGAAATCCTCAACAAGGACGAAAAGGCAAAGGTGCTCCACACTCGGTTCAACGAACTCTGTGACGAGAAAAACATTACGGGAGCTGAGTACGAAGCGGCTAAGAAAACATTCCTCATGATGATGATCGCAGGAAATGCAGAAGCCATGAGCGCGATGGCAAACGAAGTATATGGTGAACTTACAAGGTGATGCTGAGGTGTACAGATAGTGCGACAATTGTCACAAACAGCCTACGGGCCTTAAACACGGGAGGGATGAGGATGGCAAAGAAAACGGTTTTTAGTAACGAGTATCACGAACTAGCGGATGCTGCTGGTCTTGAAAGACAAAACATTTACGGCTGGCAAGTCACTCGCGGACAAACGAAAGTGAGGATGAACGACGGAACGCTCGGAACGATAACTGAATGGTTCGGCGGCCACATGATTCTTGACAGTATGAAACACGTCCACCGTGACGATATTGCCGAAATCATCACGTATTAACCCCGCCTGACGAGTCCGCAGCGGAAGCGGACGAAACCCCAAATCGGGGTCGCGGATCTCCGCCTCACAGTCGCTGTGCATGTCGGCTGTTTTACATAGATGATTTTGAATGAGTGAAAAAGTTTTACGATAAATAGGAAATACCTATGTGTTGCTAGGTTTTCTATAGGTTATAGTTATCAATGAGGGGATTAGGCAATGACAGTCTCGCACCTTTAAGAGCCGCAAAAATCCCCTTGATATAACGTGCGAGTACGTTTCTATCGTACCTATGAGGAATTGAAACACAACATGGGGCATAGTGTGGTCAATACGCTGCTTAATGTCACATTCTATCCGAACCTTTACTATCACGATCAATACAATGCAGAAGCGGGTCAGAATGAAACAAAACCAGGGTGGCCGACAAACACCGTAACGCGCCCGATCTTAGTTGACACCTTGATTGAGGGCATACGTGAAGGAGTATGGAGGATAAACGACGCGAACCTGATCATGGAGATGAAAACTTTTGTCCGGAACTCGAAGGGAAAGCCCCAAGCAATGGGTAAAGGCACGCAGGGTGGCTGCAAGGATGACCGGGTATTGGGTTATGGAATTGCACATCAAATGAGATTACGCAGACCTCCTAGCACGAAGCATGTAATGACTCCAATGATCGGTAGCTTATCGATAAAACGAAGTTAGGTGGAATAGAAAGGAGATGATCAGATGTGACGTTGAAAGGTAGATACATCCTTAATCACAACAATGAGGTTCAGATTCGACACATGGTTTTTACCTATGACGAACTGCGCTGCATGTTTTTGGATCGGCGGACGACGGTTGTAAAACTATCGCATGAACTGGGCATCAACCACAATCAGATGTATTTCGTTTTAAAAAAAGCCGGGGCTGCAACAGGGAAAAATTCGGTGTTAAGCCCAGCTCGCTTGAGGGTGCTGCGTTTTATCATCCGATATCAAAGGCGACATAAGATATCTCCGACCTTATCTGAGATTGCCGAAGGTTTGGAAATGCGGGTCGGAAATGTGCATCATCATTTAACGCGCCTGAAAGAATCGGGTTATTTGACGTGGACAACGAAACACCGGAGCATTCGTCTATTGAATCCGGTTGACCACTTAGTTCCTAAACGAAACTTCGGTAAGGAAGTACGCAAATACTACCTTGAAAGGAGGTGAAAAATGTGAAAACACCGACACAATTTATTCGCCATGCGGCTTTACTTGCTCCCGTCATAATCGGAGAAAAAACTATCAATTATAAGGATGTGAAGACAGAATCAGTACGTGACCAGACATGCCATCTTTGCGGAGGAAAAACAGACGGAATAGGTATTTCAACAAAAACCGGCATAAAAGATACGTTTACCGACGTTGGTTACGCCCGTCAAACTGCATCGAAATCGCTATGTGCCGGATGCGCGTTCTGTCTGTCCTACCGTGAGATGAGGAACTATTCGATTGTCGCCACAGAGACGGAATTGATCCATCCCGACCGCGCACGATTACAACAGCTATTAATTCACCCTCCAGATCCCCCGTTTATCATCTGCATAGCTGTAAGCGGTCAAAAGTGGGTGCATTTCAAAGGGGAAGTGGTCTACAGTCGGGAACGATTCGTTATTACGATGGAGGATACGCAAGTAGTTGTCGAGCCTTCGAAGTTCGAAAAGTTAAGTCGTTTGATCGAAGTATTGATGATGGAATTTTCCAAAGCCGAGATTGAATCAGGGAACTATTCGCAAGCGAGAATAAAAAAGTTTGGGTTAACCAAATGGGAAATGATTGACCAGGAATTATCGGCAGCGCGTGGCAACAACTTGTTTAAACTCGCTGTACACACAGCACAAAAAAGGGAGGAAGAGCCATGTATATTGGATTTGATACCGGAGATGAGCATGCTGGATTCGCATCACTCATCATCTACGCCACATGGAGGAGCAGAGATAAAAAGCGATTCAAGATCGATACCGAAGTCTGGGGACGAGTCGAGCGGTTTGCTAAAAGCAGCGCAAAGCGAGCAGTTGACCTGGGACATTTTTTAGAGACTTTTAAAGCCAAAATGCAGTGTCCGACGATTAACCCGCGTTACTGCGACATTGGTCTAAAAACTATAACGATGCTGGAAGGGCCGAACGGCGAACTGTTACAGAAAGCCGATCAGGGCAAACGGCAGTTTTTGACGGAAATACTGGACGCTGCCGATGATCGTAAAGTATTGGATTTGATTTACAACAAGACTGCATACATCATTCTTCTTGTGAGGGACAGACTGGAACGCGAAAAACCGATTGAATCGGAAATCGAAAAAGGAGCGAATGAAGAATATGAAATCATATCGAATTGAAGCTAATTATATATTGTTAAGTCCGCTTTCCCATATCGGGGAATCTGTAGGCACAGAATCATTTTTGAATACCGAAACAATCATAGGCGCGGATGGAAGACCGACACAGTGTTTTGTTTACAACGGTAATGCATGGCGCGGCATGATGCGGGATGCCGGAGCAAAATACATGCTGGATGTCTTAGGCGGTCTGCAGTTACCGTTACCGGCATTCCATCTCTTGTTTTCGGGCGGTTCACTCGGCGGCGATCAATCTATAGACATCGATCAGGCCCGGCAGATGAGAGCAACCATTCCGCATATCTCGTTGTTCGGCGGTGGCGTGGGGAATCAAATTTTAGGAGGAAAGCTGAAAGTCGGCTCCTGTTATCCGCTTTGTGCCGAAGCGCAGCTCATCTTACCGCCGCAGCTTAAAAACGACAATGCCATAAGTTGGCGTGCCATGACCATGGAGCAAAGCTTTACCCGGACTGACGATGAGAAAAACGAAAACCTGCGCACAATGTTATTACAGTCGGAACGGCAGGTTGATTTATTAACCGGCGAAATCGGGGAAAAGAAAAAGAAAGACGGACCATCCACACAAATGCGCTATACGGTGGAAGCATTGGCGACGGGTACAGAATTGTATCAACGGATTGATGTTACAGATGTGACCGATATCGAATTTGGTGCGCTTGTGGCCGCAATCCACGAATGGTCGAAACATCCGTATATGGGCGGGATGATCCGCCTTGGTTATGGGTTGGTAGCGGTGGACTATCAGATCGTCGAGCGGGATGGCACAATGCGGGATTTTATCAATGTTGGAAAAGACGTGCTAACCTTATCAGACGAAGCAGAGTCGGCTAAGCAGGTCTACGACGATCATTTAAAAATCATTTACACCGAATATCTCGAAGGCAACCGCGGAGAATTGGTTGCCATGCTGGTGGCAGGACAAAAATGAAAAATCTCAAAATCACCGCCGTCATGCAGACAGGGCAGGTTTCTACGATAGACGGATATCTCCCACTGGATTCGATTCTGGCATATGCGTGGATGCAGGAAAACCATCCAGACCTGCTGTACAATCAGGATCCTAAAATGGGCATCATCGAGCCGGTTCTTCCACTCGAAAAACGGGAGGGTTACTGGGCGTGTTCGTTTGCGGAATTTGAATGTACGAAAGAAGAAGTCGCCTACTGGCACAGACGAACAGATTCTGACGCTGTTGGGACATATGTTGATTTCGGAAACCGCCGGGGCAAAATCAATACGACAGCTGGCACATACAAAGCTTATCGCATGCCGATCGTATCCAAGATAATCCCCGAAATTTACTGGTATGCGGTAGGGGAAAAAGTGAAGATCGAGCAACTGCTATGCCGCATCACGCATATCGGGAAAAAACGTAGCCAGGGCAAAGGTGCGGTCACAGAATGGATTGTACAGGAAATCGGGGAAGATTATTCAGAAGCAAGGAACGGTCTTGTAACGCGGGCCGTTCCTTTTGATTATGCCCAGTCTAAAAACTACACCGGATATGCGCGTATGCACTGCATAGCACCGCCGTACTGGGATGCGACGCGAAGGGAGTTGTGTTTGGTTCCATGATACGAGTAAAACTACCTGTTTCCTTTGAGGACGGAAAGGCGATGTATGACGCTGTATTGGCGCTCATCAACAAGAAAAGCCCGGCCTTAGCAAGGATGATTCATTCGACAGAAACATATAACCCATTTAGTATCCAGTTGCCGGACATTGTAAATGCACTGGACATTGCTACAGAATCTATTTTCCGGGATATGCCGAACGCAACAATTGAACGGGAATTGTCGCACATTGACCTGCTGAAAACACAAGACTGCGAGTCTAGCATCGAGCTTAATCTGAAGGATGTGTTATTTCGTCCATATAGCATCTGCTATCCACTTCCCGATCCGGCAAAGATCGCGATTTCATGGAAAAACGCATGGAACGCATTGTTTTCCGAACGCATTCCAATGGCCATTCCACAAATATGGGAACGTCCATTTGAGACAAACGAAGGGAAATATTTGAGCGTCGTCCATGCCAACACCAGAACCAGATCGGTACGGATTGGTAATTTCAATCCTTTTACCGTATTTTCGGGAAATATCCGCATAAAAGCGAACGGCGATGATGAGTATCGCAGACAGTTTAATATTCTGGCAAAATTCGCGGAGTTTTCAGGTACCGGGAGCAAGACGCAAAACGGATGTGGGGTGACGGCGATTCGTGGATGAGCAAGAACGAGATATGTATCTGCTGCACAGTCGATTGCCTGCATTTAAGAGAAAAGTAGAGCGATCTATGAATCGAATTAGAGAAGCTCTGGAGACTGTCCAACCGTGGGCAGTCTCCTATTCCGGTGGAGTAGATTCTTCTGTCCTTCTTGATCTTGTTTTTTCTGTAGGATACCGTCCTATCATCACATGGCAATCATACGGGGAAATTGAAACGATACCAGGCAACCGGCGGATGGTCGAATGGGTGAAATCTCACTATGGAACAGATGTTTACGAACACAAAGTATATGGCGAGATCGAAGTTTTCAAACGTGTAGGATACTTTTTCTTGGAACCAACAACGAAAGAAGAGCGTGCTGCTGTGAAATGGTGGTGGGGGCAGTCGTTTGGAGAGCTGGATGCTTTTATACGCGATTTAGGGGCAAAAGGGCATTACTGGGGGATTCTCTCGACAGAAAGTGACGGACGACAAAAATTTATTTCTCATTATGGCCATCTGCACTATGCCAAGAAACATCAACTGTGGGCATCTTCGCCTATACATGACTGGACAAAAAGGGACATTTGGGCATATCTTGTGAGCCGCGGATTGAAATGGTGTGACATCTACGATCATCGTTTATTTAACCGAGAAGAGACAAGAAATGATTTTGTGTTGCTCGCTGGAGACGGTGCAATACGGCATGGCTCATTCAAGTTTTGGGAAACGTATGATTCGGAGTGGTGGTCAGGAATTGTGGCATCGTGTCCAGAAATAAAGAGGTACACATAAACTCATAATCAACGTGGATTAAATTTTCGAAAATCCGTAGTAACACCGTATTTTAAGGATGATATAGTTTAGATGGATAAGAATGAGCAGATGCGGTGGCGGAAGAGAGACGCTTAGAGCTAAGGCAGGCTTTAACTATGTTCGAAGGAGGTATTACTCATGAGATATCAAGAATACTCCAAAGGCTCAGAAGTCGGTCATTGGAAAGGTTGGATCGAAAACGCCAATGGCGATGTGATTGGATTCGTTGCTGGGAACGGCGATATTGTAACGAAGTGGTAAAAGTGAGGGATTCGTCCCTTGCTCACCATATCGTTGACACCGACGGAATGGTGCGGAGAGGATGACTTTTTTTATTGCCCATAGAAAGGATGTGATCCCCATACCTAAGATGATTCATATTGGTGGAAACTGTAAAGGATGCGGAGCCAAGCCTGAAGATCCTGAATGCTCATGTGAATGGGCTACTTGTCATTGTGGAGTGTGGGATTGTTGGGTAAGAGAGGACGGGACGTTCCATTGTTACAGTTGCGACTATGAATCTGATCACCTGCGAAGAATGAGCCCCTAGAATCGCCTATAAGCCGTTTTAGTGCTTGGACGACCGAATACACGTTCGAGGCATCAAACGGGGAATGGAGGCTATAATCTGTTCGCGGAACGGGGGACTAGAGATGCTGAAGGATAAAAGCTATGACCGCCGACGCAAAGCTCGTAAACATCTGCATTGGTGCAAGGAAAGCAAAGTGAATCGGATTATATGGAATCACAAACATAGAGCAGCTGTCAGGAATGTACTAAGTGTTGGTGATTATGAGAATGTGGAGGGTGGCTGACATGGTGAATGATGAAATAGATTTCAAAGGCATTCCCTGGTATCACATGCTCTGGCTGGGCCCAATGATCTGCTTGGTGGTTATGTTCTATGCGCTCTCGGTGGATGATGAGTATTGGCCGTATTGATTTAGGTCTTTATATAAATAATTGAAACCGTCAGGTTTCTACCACCATCCCTGTCATACCCCATACAATCCCTTAGAGTTCTTGGAGAGACGTATCCCCTGAGCACTACGCTATGGGTAAACGGGTATGAGTGAAGCATCTGCAGAGCGGTGGGGTGGATCATCGTATGCATGCGTTCTATCTCTATGATCGACTGTATCATAACCCCTACTTAAAGGCTGGGTTTAAACGGTCTTTAAAGAATGCTCCCATGTAACTGAGTACGTATAAAGGGCTGGTATTATATATAATGTAGGAATAATTTCGCGGCTCTCAAATTCGCCGATAATCGGTCAAAATCGGGCGTTATGGATAGGTTGGAGATACTCGATCTCTCGAATGCTTGTTCGCACGAAAGTTTGTTCGTGTTTGCTTCATGCGTGAGAGGCATTGAAAGCAGGCATTGTGCATTGATTTTCGATACATGGTGTAACATTGCTGTATCATCGCGGGTCCTTCTGGGCCTCTGAATCAGTGCGGGTGCTGGCGAGCCCAAAACAGGGGCAGATTAAATTTCAAAAAATTCCTTCCGCTTCCGGAGTCGAATGGCTGAAAGGTTGCGGTTTTTTATTTTCACTTCGAATTAAGTCGATAATTTTTACTTATCAATAACGAGATATTAAAGCGGAAGTGGTGGTGAGGCGATGGCGAAAGTAAAAGCGGAAGTGATCAAGCTTCATGAAAAGGAAATACAGACCGGTGAACTGGCTGCCATCGTCGGAAAGTCGGATCGATGGATTCGTCAATTGACAACTGAAAAAGTGCTCACTCAAATCAGCCGAGGCAAGTATAACCTTGGAGAAGCGATTCAAAGCTATATCGAACACGCTTCAGGCGGTAAAGAAAATGACAACAAGCCGCGCTATATCGACCATAAGACGGAGCATGAACGAATCAAGACCGAAAAGGCTCAGTTGGAGCTCGCCCGGATGCGTGGTGAATTGCACACTTCGGAGGATGTGGAGTCCGTTATGTCTGATATGCTGACTGCTTTTAGGCAAAAGATACTCGCTATTCCGACTAAACTGGCACCTCAGCTGACAGGAATCGAGGATATAAAGATCATCAAGGCGCGGTTAACGAAGGATTTGCATGAGGCGTTAGCCGAGCTTGCTGATTACAATCCGGAAATGTTCCGAGAGGATGCCACTGGAGCTGATCCGAATGGCGAAACCTAACACTAGAACAGTCAGATTATTCCGGGAGCTCGCCGCTATTGTCGCTCCGCCTCCTATGCTTAAGGTTTCCGAGTGGGCAGATGAGTATAGGAAGCTATCTTCCGAATCATCGGCAGAGCCCGGACAGTGGCGTACGGATCGGGCACCATATATGCGGGAGATCATGGATTCGATTAGTGACGAAGAAGTCGAGACAGTCGTTGTTCAGTCTTCTGCCCAGGTTGGCAAGACGGAGCTCCTGCTCAACATTATCGGCTACCATATCCATCAGGATCCTGCTCCATTAATGCTTGTTCAACCGACGGAGATTTTATCTGAAGCATTTTCCAAGGATCGTCTCGCTCCGATGATTCGGGACACTCCAGTGTTGAGAGATAGGATACGGAACAAGACTCGAGACAGTAGCAGTACTTTACTTTATAAATCTTTCCCAGGTGGACACGTAACGCTCTCGGGCGCTAATTCACCTTCATCCCTTGCGAGTCGTCCGATTCGAATTGTGCTTGGGGATGAAATAGATCGTTATCCTGTATCTGCCGGGACTGAAGGAGATCCGGTTGAACTTGTTACAAAGCGAACAACAACCTTCTTTAATCGCAAACGGATATTAGTCTCGACGCCAACGATCAAGGATGCTAGCCGCATCGAAGAGTTTTACCTAGACAGCTCAATGGAGCAGTGGCAACTTCCTTGTCCGAGCTGTTCCGAATCTCAGCCGCTTATGTGGCCTCAGATTAAATTTGAATACGACAAGGTAGCGAAGAAATGTACCGAGGTCAACATGGCCTGCAAGAGCTGCGGAACTCTCCACTCGGAACGGGAATGGAAATCAGGTACCGGCGCATGGGTATCACGCTCGAATAACAGGAAGATTCGCGGATTCCATTTGAATGAACTCGCCTCACCTTGGAAACGCTGGACTGAGATCGTCGAGGACTTCAAGACGGCGGAGCGCGGCGGACCCGAGAAGCTAAAGGTATGGATAAATACTTCACTCGGCGAGACATGGGAAGAGCGCGGCACGGGCGTTGATGCTGACGATCTGATTAAACGCCGAGAACAATATGAATCCGAAGTGCCTGATGATGTATTGTTACTTACTTGCGGCGTTGACGTGCAAGACAACCGCCTTGAATACGAGATTGTAGGATGGGGTCCGGAAGCAGAATCATGGGGAATCCGCTACGGTGTGATCATGGGTGACCCCGGTCAATCATAACTCTCTGGTTCTTAACAATTCGTTTGTTCGATCTGACAAACAGCGAATGTCCGTCATGACTACCTGCATCGATTCAGGCGGTCACTTTACTAAAGAAGTCTATACGTATTGCAAGAAACGAGAGATGCGTCGAGTATGGGCAATAAAAGGCAAGGGCGGCAGCGGGTTTCCCTACATTATGCGCCCGAAAAAGAAAAATGATGATGGTGTTTGGCTATTCAACGTTGGTGTTGATGTTGGAAAAGATACGATGGCCTCAAGGCTCGCTCTTAAGTTTTATGGAGCGGGTTTTTCTCATTTTCCGATAGATTCCCGAACCGGTTATGACGAGGCATACTTCCCAGGGTTAACCTCGGAGCATCGCGTCACCAAGTATGTCAAAGGACGGCCTTCATTTCATTGGGAGAAAAAAACTGGGGGAGCACGAAACGAGCCGCTTGACTGTCGCAATTACGCAACTGCAGCTTTGGAAATAGCGGGCGGGATTAGCACGCTGGAGTCATTGCAACGTCAACGTGATGACGCATCTAAACCTGATCAACCAGCGGTCAAATCACAGTCTAGACGGACCGGACTCGTGAACAAAGGAATAGACAAGTAGGAGGTGGCAATTTGTCAACGAGATTAGAAACGCTTCGGGCTCGCTTGACGCAATATATCGATTGCGAATCGTCGATATTGGCGGGGGCGCAAAGTTATGCAATTGGATCTCGTAACCTCACGAGAGCGAATCTATCTGAGATCGCGAAGATGATCAAATATCTAGAAAATGAGATTGCGAATGAAGAGTCGAAGGCGTCTGGAAAAGGGCGCAATCGCGTGTTCGGCGTTATCCCGAGAGACTTCTGATTACGGGAATGAGAGGAGGTGATCATGATTAATATTGTCGATGGCATTGTTTCCTTTTTCAATCCTGAAGCGGGCATGCGTAGGGCTGCAGCTCGCGGTGTTACGGAAGTCATCAATGGTTACGACCAAGGTGGCGCGAGCTATCAGAAGAAAAGCATGCGCGGCTGGATAACGAGCGCGGTAAGCCCGAAAGATGACATCGACACCAGCCTTGAGACACTTCGGGCTCGTTCTCGCGACTTGTTTATGAACAGTCCGATTGGTGCTGCTGCTCTTAAAACGGCAAAGACTAATGTTATCGGTCCAGGTCTTAAGCTAAAATCGCACTCGGTCTATCGGACGAGGCGGCGGACGCATGGAAGAGGAAAGTCGAATCTGAATTCGCCTTATGGGCTGAATCAAAGTACTCGGATGCCCTTCGGATGAATGACTTTTACGATCAACAGGGGATAGCTTTTCTCAGTATGCTAATGAATGGTGATGCCTTTGCCGTTTTTCGTCAAGCAAAGCGTGAATCGTGGATGCCATACGGCTTACGCCTCCACTTAATCGAAGCAGACCGGATTAGTACACCGATGGGTAACGGGGTACTCGGCACCTCGGTTGAAGGGAAAGCACCTAACGGCAATAGGATTATATCCGGTGTAGAGATTGATGCGAATGGCGTTTTGGCGGCCTATCACATTAGCAATACTTACGCGACGGAAACTGGTTACAGTTCATCAGAACTCCGTAGTTGGGTTCGCGTTGAAGCCTATGGAGCTAATACGGGAAGACCCAACGTTCTCCATCTCATGGAAGCAGATCGAGCAGAGCAACGCCGAGGAGTTCCACTACTCGCTCCAGTAATCGAAACGCTGAAGCAGATCACAAGGTACACCGAAGCAGAGCTAATGGCATCAGTTATCGCCGGGATGTTTACTGTGTTCATCAAGAGCGTAGGTGCGAGCTCAGATAATCCGTTAGGTACTATGGTCGACCCCAGTCAACAAGTAGCGCCTTCGGATCCTACCTCTTATGAGATGGGCAATGGGGCAATTAACGTATTAGGCGAAGGTGAAGAGGTTCAGATTGCCAATCCAGCACGCCCTAACGGTCAGTTTGACCCATTTGTTAGCGCACTTAGTCGCTACATTGGAGCGGCGTTGGAAATCCCATACGAGCTCTTGCTCAAGTCATTCCAGTCCAGTTACAGTGCGAGCCGTGCCGCGTTACTGGAAGCGTGGAAGATGTTCCGGATGCGCCGTCAATGGACGGCTAAAGAATTTTGTCAACCCGTGTACGAAGAATGGCTGACCGAGGCAGTAGCTATCGGTCGCATCCGGGCTCCCGGGTTTTTTAATGACCCCGCAATTCGACGGTCTTGGTGTAAGGCTGAATGGAATGGCCCTGCACCCGGTCAACTCGATCCCGTTAAGGAGGTGACTGCAGCTGAGAAGCGGATAGCCAACGGACTTTCAACCCGCGAACGTGAAGCGATTGAAACCAATGGCAGCGACTTCGAGAGCAATATCCAACAGCAGAAACGTGAGAACAGCATCCTGATTGACGCTGGAATCAATCCTTACCCCAGCGCTCCACCTGAACCAGTAGACCCTAATAAGGAGGTGAGAAAAGAAAATGGCGAAGAAGATCAAACTTAACGGCCCTGTTGTTTCTGGCGGCAACTCATGGATTTATGATTGGCTGGGCATGGAAACCATTTCGCCAAAACGAGTTATCAGCGAGCTTGATAAGGCTGCTGGTGATGATGTCGAGTTGTACATCAACAGTGGCGGTGGGTCTGTATTCGCAGGAAGTGAGATATACACAGCTTTGAAGGAATACAGAGGGAAAATTACATCGAAAGTAACAGGGGTTGCAGCATCGGCGGCAACTTTTTTTGTGCTTGCTTCTGATGAGGTTTTTGTTTCGCCGCTCGGACAACTGATGATTCATAATGCAGCCACGGGCACTGAGGGCGACAAAGGCGCTCACGCTTCTAGTTTTGATTTACTTGAAGGCGTGGACAGATCGATAGCTAAAGTCTATCAAGCTAGAACAAAGCTTCCTGAGAACGAAATACTAGACCTCATGCAAAAGACAACATGGATGACTGCCGAAAAAGCGGTTCAACTTGGTTTTGCGAATGGTGTTTTGTTTGATGTGGAAGTTGACGCTAGCAACAGTGTGAGTCTAGGAACCGAGTTGCCGCAGGAAGTGATTGATAAGCTTAAAAATGAGTTATTGAATAACGTTCTAAAAGACAAACCGATTGACAACGCTCAGGTAACTATTGAGCCTGTCAATCAAGCTAAACCACTATCAGAAGGGAATGATAAGGCGATGAACTTAGAAGAATTGAAAGCTCAGCATCCCGATCTATACAACCAAGTGTTTGCTCTTGGGGTGGAGGAAGGTAAGGAAAAGGGCGCAAAGAATGAGCGCGGGCGCATCAAAGAAATCGACGACATCTCTGCAACTGTCGCCGACGATCTTGTCGCGAAAGCAAAATACGAGACACCTATCACAGCTGAAGCACTGGCTTTCCAAGCTTTGAAGGCTGACGCAGGTAAGGGCATTAAGCATCTTGCAGAGCGTGAAGCAGAACTGCAAAACAACGGTGATGTCAAGCCGGGAACGCAAGCAGATATTGAAGCAAAGGCCGCTGAGGAAGCAGCCAATGTCGATCTTATAGCCGCATCAGCCAACCAAGGGCGCGGCAGAATGGAGGCGAAATAAGCATGGGAAACTTGTTCAATGATAACTTCGGGTCCACAACTCCTGACAATCTCTTTTTCGACGGCACCCATCCGGTTGACATCAAAGGCGTGACACTTAAATCAGGCCAAGGCATTCTTGCTCGCGGTACCGTTCTCGGTATTATCGGGCTAGCTGCAGGCGCGGCTGTTGCCGGTGCAAACACAGGTACTGGTACTATTGGTGCAGTGACGCTGGGATTCGGTGCGAGACTTGGGGCTTACAAGCTACGTTGTATCACTGCTGCCGCAAATGGTGGTACGTTCGCGGTTTATGCTCCTGATGGTTCCCGGCTTCCTGACGCAACTGTAGCTGTCGCATACGCTAATTCTCAATTAGGATTCACAATTGCAGACGGCGGTACGTTCACAATTACTGTTGCTGAGGGAAGTTTAAAAGCAGTTAAAGTAAACAGTGCAAACTTTGATGGTAGCGGAGTAGCGGATTGCATCCTGACTGACTCTGTTGATACAACTGCCGCCGATGTAGTGACAACTGCCTACCAAACAGGATCGTTCAACCGCAATGCGCTGATATTTGGCGGCACTGACACGGCAGAGCAGCACGAAAACCATCTTCGCACGCTTGGCATTTATCTGAAAGACGTAATTCCATACGTATAAGGGGGCTGACTATTAGATGAATTTAGATCTGTATAAAACAATCACAATGCTGCAGGCTGTTCGCAAAATGCTTCCGCTTCGTAAATTTTTCACAAGCACGTTCTTCCCGGGGTTTAAAACCCACGTTACGGAGGACGTTCTTTTTGATTACAAGAAAGGCAAACGTCCCATGGCTCCTTTTGTTGCCCCTCGTGTCGGCGGCATCACCGTTGCTCGCGACGGTTATAAAACGAAAAAGTACACAGCGCCAAAGATCGCGCCGCAGCGCATCCTTACGTTGGATGATCTTGTTACCCGTGGAATGGGTGAGAATGTGTACAGCCAAGTGACACCTGCCCAACGACAAGCTGCATTGCTCGGGACTGACCTTTCCGAACTGGATGACATGATATCCCGTCGTCTAGAGTGGATGGCTCGGGAACTATTACTTGGTAAGCCAATCGTAGTTAAAGGGTTTATTGACAAACTTGATGAAGAGTTTGTTGAGGATGAGATCGACTTCGGATTTACGAATAAAGTTACGCTTACCAGCACGGCGAAATGGGACGACAACGGATCTGACGGGGAAAAATATCAGAACCTTGTTGACTGGCGTTTGGCAGTAATCAAAGCTTCCGGCTCAGCGCCAACCATGGTGATCATGGGTCAAGGGGCTTGGGAGAAATTCCGCAAAGATACCGAGATTGAAGATCGATTGAAAGACACAAATGCAAATATTATCACATTCAATCCAAGTGTGGTAGATGAAGCGTTGACATTCTGCGGACGCATCCCCGGGCTTGGTCTTGAGATTTACACCTATGATGATTGGTTCATAGACGACGCTGGTGTTGAGCAACCTTACATTCCAGAAGATCACGTTATCCTCTGCCGTCCTAACCTTGGCGGCTTTGATTACGGCGCAGTGACCCAAATGGAGGCTGACGGTCAATTCCACACCTATGAGGGCGCTCGAGTTCCTAAGTCATGGTCAGAGCAAGGGAAAGATCAGCGCTTGATTCGTTTGACTTCTCGCCCAATTCCAATTCCAACTGATGTCGACGGCTGGTTCGTAGCCGACGTCTACTAGGAGGCCGAACATGGGAGTTATCGTAAATAAGCAACGTGTCGATACCGGGAAAAAAGTTTATTTCCCCGGTGATGTTATTCTTGGTCTTAGTAACAAAAACGAGAAAGAGTTGGTGGATCTCGGGGTATGCCGTTACATTAGCGAGGATCTCGAATCCGATAACAATGAGTCTTCAGTGTCTTCGAAAAAGGCCGATGAGCTTCCGGAAGGGCTAAAGGAAGTTGCTAGAGGATCGTTTGAGCTGCCAAACGGAGTGAAAGTGAAGGGCAAAGCAAAAGCTATCGAGGCTCTTGAAGCTTATAATCAAGATCTCATTGCTAATGAAAATAAAGACGATGATCTGGATGATAAAGACGATCCGGATGCTGACGGCGAAGGTCCAAAGACTGACCTTCCTACCTAAAATCGAGGTGACCGCTTATGAAATATGAAGTCAAGCGCGGCATAGCACGGCACAAGGGAGCCCAGCATTTTAAGGGCTCCTTTTTTGATGCCGAAGCAGATGAGGTAAAGGAACAATTACGCAAAGGCATAGTTGTCGCGGTTTCAGAAAAGCCGATTCTGAAAAAGCCAAAGGGTGATGATGAACAATGAATTTCAAGGATCAAGTTGCTCTGGACATCAGAAATACTTTCTTCAACACCGACGAATTTAGCGATTCGGTAATTATCGATGGCCGTGATTGCATTGTACAAATCGATAGTGATCGGCTGATCGAGCGAGCCGATAAGGAATACGGCGGCATAACCACTGGTTTGATACTTTATTACATTCCAGTTACCGATTGTCCGAGTACACCAAGGGTGGGTAACTCTCAAGTGTTTAACAACAAGCTGCACTATATCGACTCTGTACTCGAAAATGATGGAGTTTATGAGATTATGATCAATCAGAACCGAGGTGAGTAAACATGGCCGGGAGAATAACGATTGATGTTTCTCCTTTGAATAGAGTCATGAAAGATCTACGCGGATTCGAACGCGAGATACCTATAGCTGTTCAACAAGCCATCAATCGAACTGTTGATCATGTTTACACTCGAGTAGGGCGAGTTGTGACGAAGCACTACAACATCACAATTCGAGAGGTAAAGGAGACAATGACAAAGAGGAAGGTGAGTCGAGGATCTCTTTATGCGTTTGTTAAATTACGCGGTAAGCGATTCACGCTCGCCCGATTTCTTCCTGGTGGACTTGGTTCACGATCAAAAGCCGCTAAGGTTAAGATCAAAAAGGGAGCTGGCTATAAGCGTGTCGGTGGTGATCCAAAAGCGTTCGTTCAGAAGGTCACTGGAAACTCTCAAGTCATGCGTAGAGCAGGGCCTAAGAGATATCCTGTTGATGTAATGCGCACAATCGCCACGGCTCAAATGGTCGAGAACGTCGATGTGGCTAACATCATACAGCAGGATGCCAACGCCATGCTCGCCAAGCGTGTTGAACATGAAATTGAGCGGCGGCTTAGGAGGACTATTAGATGATTGATAACGTGATTCTTGAGTCAATCGAATCGTTCTGTTTGGAATACGTCAGTCCGAAAATAAAGCTCATGGTCCCAAATGACGACGATGTGAGAAAATACGGCCTCATACACCCTAATGTATTCATTGGCTGGATACCGCCGCCAAACCAACTGGAGGACGTTCCTCTACAGCTCCCTGATGGGGTCAAGAGCGCGATTCCAGCCATGGTTATCGGCATGGATGACGGCGACGATGACGGGAACGACGCGGGTATCAATATTCGCATCTCTTTCATCGTCTACAACCCCGGAATATATCCGGAACCGGGAGTTATTATTCCGAATTACAAGGGCTATCAGGACCTTTTAAACCTAATTTTCATTTGCCGTCAGCAATTATCGAGTGAATTTCTTATTGATGGTGGACGCACATCCGCGCAAAAACCTTTTCGCTGGGGAATGTACCTGCAGCAACCGGTAGGTTATTGGGTTGGCTGGCTCACATTTCGCGCCACCGCTTTAAGCCTTCCGTATTTGGAAAAACCGAATTATATCTTGGATTAAGGAAAGGGTGAACTAACTTGCCGTATCAACATGGAGTTAATGCCGTTCAATCTCCCACAACCGATACGTTGTCTCCATCAGGCGTAGCGACATTGCCTGTGTACTTCGGGACTGCGCCGGTCCAACAACTGGACGACTCATCCGTGGCTATCAACGTACCGATCCTAGTTAATAGTTTTGATGAAGCGAAAGCGAAGTTGGGCTATTCTGACGATTGGTCCACATTCACGCTGTGTGAAGCGATGTATGCCCACTTCAAAAACCGCATTCAGCCGATTGGACCTATTGTTCTAGTCAACATCATGGATCCTGATGTGCATTCGGCGGCAGATACGGCACCAGTGGCTATTGTAAACGGTGTTGGGTACCTTGATAAGCCTGCCGTGCTCGATACAATTGTCATTACAGACAAAGTGCAGGGGACGGATTATGCTGTCGAATATACAACGGATGGACGAGTTAAATTTACGGTCTTACCGACCAAGACGCTAGCGAATCCATCTACGGTAACATTTAACAAAATGGACGTGGCTGAGGTTGTAAATGCGGACATCATTGGCGGCAACACAGCCGGCGTGAGAACGGGTATATCGGTTGCTGAAATGGTGTATGTCACGCTAAAACAAATCCCCACGATTCTTGCTGCCCCGGGATGGTCCCACATCAAGGCTATTAAAGAGGCTTTGGTGACGGTATCACAAAAAATCAACGGGCATTGGGATACGCTTGTTGCGGCTGATTTAAGCAGCGGCGCTACTTCCGACACGATCGCTGAAGCTATCACTTGGAAGGCAACGAATGGGTATACGGATATCCCATTAAAAGTTGGCTGGCCTAAGGCGAAAAGTGCCGGCCGCATTTTCTGGGCTTCGACATTCATGGTTGTTCGCATGCAGCAGACCGACTTTGCTAATGACAACGTTCCGTATGTCTCCCCATCGAATAAACAGGTCGATATTACTTCTCCTGTTTTGGAGAATGGCGCAGACTTCTATTTCGACGAGACTCAGGCAAACGAGCTCAATGCGAAAGGAATCACCACTTTCAATTACCGCAGCGGCATATGGGTTTTATGGGGACCGCACAACGCCAACTATGAATATGGGGTTTCTATAGATCCCAAAGACGTATTTGACGCGGGTATCCGGATGATGATGTACCTTACAAACTCATTCCAAGACCGCTTTATGTCGGACGTGGACGGGCCGCTTAACCGAAGTGTCAAGGACACGATCTTGAATGATGCAGGCACATGGTTAAACAGCTTGGTTGCAGACGGAAAACTGCTGTACGGAGTGGTCGAGTTCAATGAAACCAGTAACCCGACAAGCAGCATCGTAGAAGGGAATTTTGTGTTTAATGTTCAATCCACTACGACTCCGGTAGCCAAAGGCATTACGTTTGTCGTTCAGTATACGACGGCCGGCATCAGTACGTTATTCGGGGGTGAGAGCTAATGCCTAAAATCACTAATAAAACAATCCAGTACAGGCTTAGAGCCACTAACCAGAATGATCAATTGGTTTTAATTGACGATTCCTCCGACTTACAGCTGCCGAGCATCGAAAAGCTAACCGACACGATCAAGGGCTCCGGTATTATGGGCGAAATCGATATGCCGACATTTGGTCAACTTGGAAGCATGACGTTCACAATCAATAACCGAGCAGACAACGCTCAGTATGCGATGTTGTCACGCCCCGGAGAGATCAAGTTTGAAGTCGTATGGGTCGTAGATGTTTTCGATTCAAACCAGGTTAAAATCGGCATCCAGCAACACAAGGTGTTTATGACCGGAGTCAGTAAAAAGTATGACATGGGCAAGATCGACGTAAACGCGGGTGCTGACGGTTCGAGCGAGTTTGAAATCTACTATCTACGCAAGATCGTTGAAGGCAAAGAGGTTCTGCTGATCGACAAATTTAACTACAAATACGCCGTAAATGGCGTGGACTATACGTCCGAACTGAGAACGGCCCTGCAATAATAGGGGCCGTTTTACTATTTGTTCGAAGGGAGATTTACTAATGACCAAACTGGTGCTAAACAAACCAATTGAAATCAACGGCGGAACAGTGATAGAACTTCCGTACAACTTCGAGGATATGACGGCTCGAGATAAGGCGGAAGCGACAAAAGCCTTTAAGAAAGCAGGCAATATGGTTTTGGTGCAGGAGCTTGATTCGGACTATCACTTGTACATCTTTGCGACTGCTGTCAAAAAAGCGGAGCCTTCCTTCGAGATTGAGGATGTTTTACGGATCAGCTTTAAGGATGCCGTAAACGCGGAGTCTCTGGTACGGAGTTTTTTCTTTCTGAATTCGGAGGAATCCTCACCGACGAATATATCTCCAACTGCATCACTCAATTAGTATTTAATCAGTTTGCAAGTCGAACCGAATGTCTGGAGATGAGCCTGATTGATCTGATCGGGTTTTTTGAGGATCTTGCAGACGAGGCAGAACGTCAGCGGAAGGAGGCTGATCGGAAGTATGGCAAGTAGGAAGGAACTTGAAGCGGTTATCCGCTTAGCGGGGGACATCGACCCCTCCCTAAGACGAGCCTTGCTAGATGCTCAGCGAAGAGTGGATGGACTTGGCAATACATCAAGCAGAGTCGGGCAGGCTATGAGTAAAGCCTTCAGCCTTGCTGCTTCCGGAGCTGCAATTGGCACTGCTGCAATAGGTGCCGGCCTTTTTTTGGTAGCCAAACAAGGCCTTGATCTCGCCTCCGACCTGACAGAGGTACAGAACGTTGTTGATGTCACGTTTGGAAGTGGGGCAAAGCAGATCGACGCGTGGTCAAAAACGGCTCTTAATGCGTATGGATTAAGCGAGCTATCTGCGAAGAAGTATAGCAGTACGCTTGGTGCATTGATGAAAAGCTCGGGAGTATCGAGCGACCATCTTATTTCAATGTCTGAGAATTTGACTGCTCTGTCCGGAGACTTCGCATCTTTTTACAATTTAAAACCGGAAGAAGCTTTCGAGAAAATCAAATCTGGTATATCTGGCGAAACGGAGCCTTTGAAAGCTCTCGGTATCAATATGAGTGTGGCGAATATGGAGGCATTTGCCTTGTCTAAAGGTATAAAAACGGCCTGGGACAAGATGAGCCAAGCTGACCAGACTATGCTCCGATACAACTTCCTTCTCGAAAAGAGCGCTGATGCTCAAGGCGACTTTGCTCGGACACAAGGCAGTCATGCAAATCAACAACGGTTATTCCAAGAGAGTTTCAAGCAATTATCATCAACAATAATGAAAGCAGCACTTCCGGCATTTACTGATTTATTCAAGAAAGGAAATGAACTGATAGCGAGCTTTGCAAATAGCCCGGAGAAAGTCGCCAAGCTCCAGAATGCGATCGGCGGCATGGCGGATAAGGTCATCGTATTTATCCCGATTGCCGTAAGTCATGTTAAATATTTTGTTGGTATCCTAGGCCAGCTCTATGACGGAGCCGTGCAAGTCTATCAATTTATTTCTGACAATTGGTCGGTGATCGAACCATTATTAATAGGCATTGTATCCGCAATGGTAGCTTGGAAGGCAATCACAGTCGGCATGGCAATTTACAAAGGGATTATGGCCGGGATAAGAGCGGGAACCGTGGCGGCAACCATAGCGCAGTGGGGGATGAATGCCGCTGTATTGGCAAACCCTATAACATGGATTGTAATAGGGATTGCAGCTGCTATCGGAGTTTTAATAGCAGGCATATATCTACTTTGGAAGAATTGGGATAATATTTCCGCGTTCATGGTCGGTTTATGGAAAAACAACGTTCTTCCATTTTTCCAAGGAGTGGGCGATTGGTTCTCTGGCATCTGGACAGGCATGGTCGACGGCTTTAAGTTCGCATGGGGCGGCATATCGAGTTGGTTCAGTGGGTTATGGGACGGGATCATTGGCTTGTTTAAGGGTTATGTCAACATTTATATAAATATTTTCAACATGATCATTGGCGCCATAAACGGTCTCAGCATTGATATTCCGGATTGGGTACCTAAAATCGGTGGACAATCATTCGGTGTGAATATTCCTGAAATCCCGACATTTGCACGAGGTGGTTTTTCGAACCAGCCTTCTATCTTCGGTGAGGCTGGCCCAGAGGCGGCAATTCCGCTTAAACGCACTCCGCGCAGCTTAAGCCTGCTTAACCAAACAGCTCGTGCTATCGGAGCAGATGAAGGCGGGGGCGGGGCTAGCTTCTCGTTGACTGTGAATCTAAACGGCAGCGGTGGGGAGTCGATAAAATCCCAAGTGGGACAAGCTGCTGAAGAGTTTTTCGACAAGTGTGATCGTTGGTGGGAATCGAAAAGGAGGGAGCAATTTGCCTAATTCATATACTTATACCGCACTAGCGGGTGACACTTTCGATGCAATTGCTCTTGATTTTTACAACGACGAATCCCTCTCCACACACATCATTACAGCGAATCCTCAACATCGGAACATTATCCTTTTTAGCGGCGGGGAAGTGCTTCAAATTCCGATAATCGAGCAGGGGGCAGCCGATACGTTGCCGCCGTGGAAACGGGTGTGAAGCAGCTATGAACATCTTTTACAACGGAACCGATATAACACAATCCGTGCAACCGATCACCTTGCCAATAACCGACCACGCCGGAGGAAAACCGGATAGCTTAACAATGGTGTTTTCGGACACGGACGGATTGTGGTCGAAGTGGAAGCCTGCCAAAAACGATAAGGTGCAAGTCAAAGAGAATGGATTTGATACCGGGCTAATGTTTATTGATGAGCTGAGCCAATCAGCAGGTGTGTGCGGCATAAAAGCATTATCCATTCCACAGACGAGCAAGACCACTCGTTCGCAAGGATGGGAAAAAGTCAGGTTTTTGGAGATCGCAGCAGAGATCGCCACTCGCTACGGATTCAAACTCCAGACATATAACGTTTCTAATCACTTGTACGAGAGAATAGATCAGCAAGAGGCTGCGGATTTCGCTTTCCTCGCTGATCTATGCATGCTGGAGGGGTATTCACTCAAAATTAATGACCAAACTGTTGTTATTTATGACGAAGCGACAGAGGAGCGAAAACAGGCCGATCCTAAACTATCAATCATCGGCGAAGGCTTGATAAACGGAAATTTTGAGTTCCTGGACAAATCTACTGACATTTATCAAAAGTGTTTGATCAGGAGCAACGGACACATCTATATCGAAGGTGAGTTTTCCGCGCCTGATATCTTTGGAGCAACCATCAAGCGAAACATATACGCTTCAAACCAAGGAGAGGCAAACAGGTGGGCGAAAGGTGTGTTGCGCAGCTATAACAAGCTTGCCGTGATGGGTTCAATGACCATCAATCTAAATACCAATTATGCAGCCGGAACGTGCTTAAGTGTTCGTGATATTGGCATGTTTGACGGCAAATATTTCATTCACAGGCTCGTGCATGATCTGATCAATAACAAGACAAAATTAACGCTCCGGAAGCCACTGGAGGGGTATTAATGATGATTAAAGGGGAAGTCAGCTCAGTCGATACATTAAACCGCAAAGCCCGTGTGACATTCCGAGATTTGGACAATTCAGTGAGTCCAGAAATACCGTATGCGAAGAACATAACACTTGAAGTAAACGACACAGTTGCAGTTATTTTTTTCACTTCAAATAAATCAGACGGGCTTATCATCGCAGTCTATTAGGGGGTTTTATCGTGCCGATCGCAACATTCCAAAATAAGGTTTTTCAAGTTAGCGGGAATCGCAAATATCCCCTTGATGGTCTGGGATGGAGCAGTGCTCTAAACACTGAATCGCAAGAGAAGCTGAAGAGTAAGCCAAGCACTTATATCAAGGGTGAAGACCTTAGCCCCTTGAATTTCACCATCCCCTTACGTGCTGATTTGGGGATCGACGTAAGAAAAGAGATCGAATCATGGGAATCAATCTTGTCCAATCAATCCCCGGACTTTTTTATTCTCGGTACCAAGCCAATTGGTAAAAACAAATGGTTGTTGAAATCAGTTGGCGTTAGCGAAACGGAGATAGACGGGAAAGGATTCATTCGCAAAGCAACTCTGAAGCTTGATTTTGAAGAATATGTGCGAGCCGGGAAAGCGGAAGCGAAACAGAACAATAGCGCGACATCAGCAGCTAGGGGAACGTCAAGCAATATCCAGCCCAATCAATATATCTTTAATCCGCCAAACAAACCTAGCGAGAAACGCGAAAATCCGAATTTGTTGGTATCACTCCAAACAGAAGGCGCGGTGAACCTACTGAGCGGGAGGGGCTGATAACATGCAAGTGGAAATCCTTACATCAGAATCGTTTAGCATTAATTGGGGAGCAACGGGCGATCGGGAGATTGTTCAGAATGTATTAACGTTGATCAACACTCTAAAATACGAAGTCGCATATGACCGAACACTTGGGCTTCGCAGGGACTTTGTGGACATGCCCATGACCGAGGCAATCGCCTTTGTTACGGCACAAATATATGCAGTAGTGGATGAGCGGGAACCGAGAGCGACAGTAGAGGATGTTGAATTTGTAAGCGTGGATGAGAACGGTAATATGATTTTCAAGGTGGTGATTGACGTATGAACGAGTTTACACCGATTCAGTTTGTCGATGCGGATGCGCAGCGCATTGAAAATGAATTGATCGAGGCTTACCATCAAGAGACGGGTCAAGTGCTATATCCCGGTGATCCTCGAAGGATATTTTTCTTGCAGATGCTTCCCGTGCTAGTCTCGCTGAAGAATGACATTAACTTCACCGCTAACCAAAACCTCCTACCATTCGCGATAGGCGATGCACTTGATGGTCTGGGGGCGCGGATCGGCGTTCCGAGGTTAGCTGCCCAACCTGGTCACACAACTATCAGGTTTACGTTGTCTGCCGTTCAAGCATCGCCCGTTACCATCCTGCAAGGCACCCGAGTAACACCCGATGGCGTTCTCTACTTTGCAACAAAAAAAGACTTAACAATTGCTGCCGGAAGTACAACCGGTGATGTACTGGCCGAGTCCACAGTAGGCGGAGCGAAGTATAACGGGTTTGTTGCAGGACAAATCAACATTATTGTCGACCCTGTTCCTTTCGTCGCGAGCGCAGTCAATACGGATACAAGCAGCGGTGGTTCAGATGAAGAAGGGGACGATGCTTATCGCGAACGTCAGAGGCTAGCGCCGGACTCTTTCAGCGTTGCAGGACCTGCCGGAGCCTATATCTTCTTTGCTAAGTCGGCCGATGTCAACATTGCGGATGTTGCAGTGACATCACCCGCAGTTTGCGAAGTCAATGTATATGTGTTGATGAAAGATGGAGTTCTTCCTGACTCAGCGATGTTAGCCAAGGTGTTGGCGGAGGTCAATGCAGACAACCGAAGACCGTTAACGGATCTTGTCCGAGTTCTTGCCCCGACCGTGGTCAACTACACTGTCTCTTTGACCTATTACATTGCTACAGAGCGATCAGCTGAGGTATCCAGCATACGCTCGGCAATCGAAGACGTAGGCGGGGCAGCGGACCAATATGTTTCTTGGCAGCATGAGAAGATAGGTCGAACGGTAAGCCCTGATATGCTCCTATCCCGTCTCTACGCCGCTGGAGCTTTCCGGGTTGTTCTCACCGCTCCGGTATATGCAGTGATAAATCCTAACGAAGTGGCGAAGCTACTAGGAACTAAAAGTGTTGTATACGGGGGGTTAATCTAATGGATTCCAAATCCATAAGCTTACTCTCCCTCCAAAGCCGTATGATGCAAAAAGATGTGACCGTTCAAGGGATGACTGTGGCGCTTAATCCGCAATTTATCCAAGTGGCGAATCAGATTATCAACGAACTTATCTTTACGCAAATTGACCAACTGCCGGAAAGCGTGCTTGATATCTTAGCTTGGCAATTTAACGTGGATTGGTACGAGCCAGATAGCCCTATTGAAGCTAAACGAGAAGCTATCAATGATGCGTTAATTATAAAAAAGAAACAAGGCACTCCGGCTGCTGTCAAGCGAGTTATTGAGATTTATTTCGGTTCCGGAAAGGTTGAGGAATGGTTCGAATATGGCGGACAACCTGGTTATTTTCGTATCGTAACCAATAACACAAGCGCGACAAGTGATCAGGCTGCACTACTTACCAGAGCTGTAGATAAAGTTAAAAACCTCCGATCAAGACTCGAAATGGTTATAATTATTAAACTGACGTGGGATGAATTAGATGGGGCGAGTATCACTTGGGATGAACTTGATGCACTAGGAATGACATGGAATGATTTCGAAATATGGGAGCCTATGTTTAGATCTACTATAGCTCTAACTTTCAGCGAACAATAAGGGGGTATTAGCAATGGCATATACTTTTCCAGGAGACTCAGCAGGCAAAATTGGAGCTGTAAGACCATCACTGGATGGAAATGACTTTTTTGTTCCAACGGTGATTTTTGGGCCTGATGGTGTGACCCCGATAAGCACAACAAATAGACTACCTGTTGATGCTCAAATAACAACCATTAAAAGAGAACTAGCCTTCTCCACCACAACACCACTTGGAGCTAATGCGGTGTATACGAGTCCATGGATTGACGTAAGTATTTATCGCACAATTATGGGAGTCATTAAACCAGACCAATCCGGTTCATATTGGTATGAACACAGTGATGACACAATCACTGTGTTGGCGGGAAATTCCGCTAGTGCGCCATTAGGAACCACCGTAAAGGCAGATTCGGTTTATCTAAAGTATATCCGATTAAAATATACAAACGGAACCACAGCGCAAACTTCTTTTCAGATGTCATTCTGGCTATCACCACTATAAGGAGGAACACCATGTCAAAAGTAAACTGTTCCAAATGCCAAGGTGAAATGACCATAGACGAGCCTAACGGAGAGTCTTATATCACCGAGGGATTGGTGATTACACGTGACGCTGAGGGATTGCCTATCAACGTAGATGAGACAAACAAACAAATCAGTCATGTGATATGTCCTTGTATGCTGAATAAACAAAAATAGAGTCCAAAAGGGCTCTTTTATCTTTTTATGGAGGTGCTATCATGCCCGAATATACGCCGAGACTAAATCTACCAAAACCTTTAGGCAATGAAAATGTCACAAGAGCCGCGCATATTGCCTTGGTGGATGCAATAGATGCAGCTGCCGCAAAAAAGGGATTTATAGGAGATAATAACTCTGAGGTTGCCCAGGTCAAAGCCGCACTTCTGGAAACAGATACACGCAGCCAGGCGCTAACCTACACAAGCGGCCAGCTCACTAAAGTAGAGGAAAAAGCAGGGGCAACAGTTGTAAAAACTACGACTCTGACCTATAACGCGACCAGCGGAAAGCTGGAAAAGGTTACAGAAGTAGCCGGGGGAACAACAGTGGAATCGACGCTTATTTATGATGGTAATGGAATTTTAACAGGAACTACGAAGGCGGTGGTATAAATTGGACGCAGTAGTATTAAGCCAGGTACTGGACTTACTAACGAAGACAGGGAAGAACACTGACCCCGCAGGGGCCTCAACCTTATTTGCGCAGCTAGCTCGGATTTATGCTGCAGTAGACCAGGTAGAAGGATATACCGACACGCTGGAAACGATACTTGGTCTTACCACCGATTCAGCCGTAGCTTCTGGTAATGTTTTGCAACGCCTGGGTGCGCTGGTCGCGTACACAGATTCGCTGGAAACGACAGTTAACGCAATAAAGCCGAAAACCGACCTTATCGGTGCGGCGGCAGATGCGGCAGGTACCGCGACCCTGTTCGGGAAGATTGCAGACGCCAAGGCAGCGGCTGAGTCGAAGGGCGACTTGTCCACGTATTCCAATATCCAAACGCCAAGTGGTACTGTGTCATTGGTAACCGCAGGGACGTGGTATTCTGTTCTAAATATGTCCGGCGTTGGTTTCCTTAAAAAATTTATTTTCAGCAGCAGCTTAAGTGGTGTGCGGTCTGTGCGGGTTACGGTTGACGGCGTTGTGACGTATTTGGCCAAAATGGATGCTGCAAACGCCTCTGCCGGATGGGGTATCATTACAGAGGATTTGGTTGGGTCGTGGACGCAAGCTAACGCCGACATGCGTCCGGGTTTCAGACGCGCGGCCACGTGGGCGCAATTAGGCTCAAGACTGGCGTCGGGAACGGCACAAACGAACGGTTTGACGCCGTACCCGTACACTGGAAATGGACTGAATCCCATTACCCTTTTGCCGAAACCGATTTTCTTTAATTCTAGTTTAATTATCGAAATTATGAGTGATGCCACGGCAAACGCAAGCCTTGAATATGATATTATGGCGGGGGTGAGATAAACATGGAATTTTTCGAAAAAGACGGCATGATTTACGCCCGCGAAACAACGGACGCCGGTTCCGTTGTGGAATATCTTTATGGTGGGGACGGCGCGAAGCTGATCTTAAGGGTATCGACCGATCGGAAGCAGATAGCAGCAACCGGTACCGATATCGCAACGATTACCGCCCAGGTCGTCGATTACCTGGAGCAGCCGCAGCCCGAACCGGGTACCGTCACCTTCGACCTGGACGGGCAGAAGCTGGACGTCGATCTGAAAGACGGGAAGGCGACCGTCGAAGTATCAGCGGCCCTTTTCCCGGACGACGGTACGCTAACAATCAAGGCCGAAGCCGCAGGTATGCGCGGCGGTCAATTGGAGGTATCCGTACATGAATAAAACGTTCGTAAACAAGACGCCGAAAGGCTTCCGGGTCGAAGCTTCGGAAGAACAGAAGAAGCGCCAGGACCGGGAAGAACGGGTCAAAGCCGGGAAAAGTAACAAAAACCCGACCATGAAAGACGTATTCGCCCTGCTGAACGATATCGCAGATCGGCAAAGCGAAATATACGACATGTTGAAAGAGCAGCGGCGTTAATAAAGAGAAACGGCCCCGTACCTAGCGGGGCTATTTTTATGCCTTTGAGGGCGGGAAGGGTGTATCTAGTGGACCAAAATGACGCACAGACAGAAATCCTGCAACGCCTTACGCGGGTAGAAACTAAGTTGGACATGCAGTTAAACGCCAAAGACATTGCAAACGAAGCCCTGCTCAGCGCAAAGGCGGCACATATTCGGTTAGATAAAATTGATGACAACTATAAATGGCTGTGGCGCACAATCGGGGGCTCCATACTCGTCGCGGCTGTGGCGTTTATAATCAAGTGGAAGGTAGGTGCTTAGATGGAAGAGCAATTTATACCTATCAATCAGTTTTCCAGACCGGGGAAGAAACGGGCATACACCAGAAACATCGTATGGCATTACACAGCTAACCCCGGTGCATCTGCTGACAATCATTTCAAATACTTCGGAGAAAACATCGCCAACCAAAACCCGAATGACAGCAAAAAGGACACCTACGCTTCAGCACATGCCTTTATTGATCGGGTTCAAACCCTTGTCATTATCCCGCTGGATGAGGAAGCCTACCACGCAACACAGGCCAACCCTTACAGCATCGGCGTGGAACTGTGCATCGAGGAAGACGGCACATTCCATCCTGATACAATCAAGCGGGCGGTTGAGTTCGGCGCAAAAATGGCGAAGAAGTATAAGCTTTCACCGCTAACTGATTTCTTGCGGCATTACGATGTCACCGGCAAGATTTGCCCGAAGCCGTGGGTCGACGATCCGCAAGCTTGGAACGAATTCAAATTGGCTGTCGATGAATGTATCAAAGGAACTGGGGGGTCGAGAAAATTGCAATATCAAGAAGACTGGCAATGGACGATGCTCGGAAATGCACTAAAAGAATTGTCCCTCGTGGGTGGCGGCCCAACCGGCACACAGCAGCTGCTTGAATACAAGTGGGCCGAAAAAGCATACAAAGGGGAGTTAACGGTTGATGAGGCCGTGTTTACGCTGACCGTAGCCCTGGCACGTTCTCTGAAAAGGGAGGTCGAGGTTTAATGAAAACCAAGATCGCTGCACTCATAGAAACGCGAAAGATCATAGCACTCATGTTTGCGACGCTTTTTTTCGTCATGTCTTTACGCGGTCAAATTCCGGTGGAGTACGTATATGGCATGATCGGTACGGCAATCGGTTATTATTTCGGTGGTTCAACCGCGCGAGACAATCCTAAGAAAGAACAATAAAAAAGCGAAAGCCCTCTTTCCTGTAATGGGGATTGAGGGCTTTTTTTTGTTTACGGGCATAAAAAAGCCCCGGAGGGCACGTGAAATTAATTTAATTCTGACTTACAATCTCTAATACTTGTCCATCCAGTGAAACCTTTGCGATTACAACGTTTTTTACTACCCCACCAAAAGCATTTTTCCCTCGAAATACAGTTCTAACCGTAAGGTAATCCCCATCATCCCTGTAAGTGGTCTCGTCATGGTCGTAACTTTTAGGATCGTTCATATTCTTTTTAATGTAATCGGTAAGACCGTCATGCGAACCGTCCCACACACTGAATTGACTTTCAATCAGTTTTATTCTAGCTTCCTTTTTATCTGCTTCCGTTAAAACGGGGGTCGGCGCAGGCGTTGGGGATATTGTAGGTGCAATAGAAGCGACCGCTTCCTTGGTTGGCGTAGGCCTATCTTTGGAGGATGCTATTCCAACAAATACAAAAAACAATATACTACAAAGAATCCATGAGAACATAGCCACTTTTCTTGTTAAAGGCCTTTGACCTTCTTTTAATTTTTTATTGAACAAATTAGGATTGATTATTCCGATAAACATTATTAAGCCAAAGACAAAAAACAAAAATGCAAGTATGCCCCACACGTAAGCCATCTTAATTTACCTCTTTTATTTTCCCCATCGGTTGGAGTATTTGCTGTTATTTTGTCAAATATTAGTGTACCAAATAAATCCAATATGTGCCACGTATATTTTAAAAGAGTTGCTATAAAAATGGGATAAAATACAAGTACAATTTTACATTGGAAAGATTTACAATGGGAAAAAAGGGGTGGTGTTAGTTTCAGGCTAACAAATTATCCGGAGGAGTGCAGAAAGTTTCTCTGCATCGTTAGAGTTATATTGGTGTGGTTTTGTAAATGTCATGGATTGAACAGTCCAAGATATGCGCCGCATTGAAGGCGTTTGTTAGGGACATCAGTTGTTTGGTGTTGCACCAATCCGTAACTGTAGCCCTGCTAACTTTCATACGTCGAGCAAATTCAGCCTTTGAGATTCCGCGAAGTTGTAACCAATACTCTAACTGACACTCCTCAGGAATGAGTGTCATAAATGCTCCTTTTTTTAAAGTTTGCAGTACTGATCAGAATTATAACATCATAGGGGTGGTTTATGGTATGGAAGAATTCTATTACAAAGTCAATGATGATTGCATGTCGGGAGATCGTATTCTACGCAACGATATTGTACTGGTTTGTCAGACCCAAAATGTTGCTCCGGATGATATAGCGGTTATTGCGCGCAAAGATGACATATCGATGTTAATTTTGAGAAGAGTAGAGATGCTAGGTTCTACATATAAGCTAACCCCATCAAACCCTGATATGAAACCGGAAATTTGTGATGTTATCTTATTAGTTGGTAAAGTCACAAGAACAAATGTAAGCGCATAGAAACAGCCCGTCCTATTGGTGAGGACGGGCTGTTATTCAGTTATGGAGATGCTAAAGATTTATAACTATCTTCTTCAATTTCCCGATAACCCGAATATTCGAATCCGTTCCCTCGCGAATGATTGGAGGATAGTCGGGATTAGCCGACTGTAAAACTAACGTATCCCCCTGTCTGTAAACTTTCTTCAAAACAGCTTCGTCGTCGATAAGAACGGCAGCTATTTCTCCATCTTCTACTTCTTCCTGTTTTCTGATCAAGAGAAGGTCTCCTTCGTAAATACGAGCTCCATTCATGCTATTTCCCTTGGCTCTAAGGTAAAAATACTCTCCTCCATTAGTCCATGATCGTGGAGTTGATTCGTAACCTTCTATGTATTCGTATGCCAACTCACCATTACCGCAAGATATTTTCCCGACGATAGGTAAATTTATATTGTCGCTATCATCATGTTCAACGCCTAAGTATGTATATGCACCTTCAGTTAACTGATTAACTGTCACATCAAGAGCGACTGACAGATCTTTTAGGCGATCCATATCAATTTTATGTTCACCGTTCTCATAACGTTGAATTGTTTTTTTGGTCAACCCAACTTTTTCCGCTAATACTTGAAGACTATAATTTCGCAAATCACGGTATTTTTTTATGTTTTTACCTGTTGCTATGTAAAAAGATTTTGTATCGTTCGAGCTGGTCATTTTAAAATTCCTTTCATCTAATGGCTTGATAATAGTATAACCACAAAAAGACACGATATACAACTATTTTATTTTTTAGTGTCTTTTTAGGGTTGACGATGCATGAAAGTGGTGCTATTCTATGGGTGTCTCCAAAAGACACAACACAATCCGACAGGGGGGTGAGTGAATGAAAATCAGCGTTAAGGCAGCTAGAGTAAATTCAGGAATGCAAGTTAAAGAAGCGGCAGAAGCGTTGAATCTTTCTATAGGTGGATATTCCAAGAAAGAAAATGGTCATGCTCGGTTCTATATCGATGAAATAGCCAAGCTTAGCCGTATATTCCAAGTTCCTTTTGAAAATTTTTTTGAGGCGGGGTGTCTTAAAAAGACACAAGACGAAGAATGATGCTCCGCTTGGTGCATTTTGAACAGAAAGGATGCGAAGCATGAACCAACTAGCATTATCAAATGACCTCACAGTCATTACGGCCGAGATAAACAGCTTCAAACAAGTAGCTGGACAAGCGGTATTCGAGATAGGCAAGCGGCTTAAGCATGTCAAGGAAAACGATCTTGTGCATGGTGAGTGGCTTCCATTTTTAGAAACAGTAGATATTTCATCTAGAACCGCACAAGCAATGGTACAAGCCTTTGAGCGTTTTGGAAATGCGCAGTCAACTGCGCTTTTGCCAACGGGTAAGATTTTCGAAATGTTATCCCTTCCTAAGTCGATTGATACTGAAATATTCGTAGAAACGCCTCATGTAATTCCTTCAACTGGAGAAGAAAAAAAAGTAAGCGATATGACCCAACTTCAACTAAGAGAAGTCACCAAACAGCTCAAGCAAGTTGAATCCGAACGCTTACGCTTAGAAAATCAAACGATCACTTTACAACAAGAATTGAATTTGGAGAAAACAAAGCCAGTGCTTGAAGTTGTGCCCGATGAGATTAAACAAAAGCTGGATCAGCAACAACAAGAGGTTGAAAGACTTCGCAATAGTTTGGAATCAACTGAAAAGCAACTGAAAACGAGTCAGTCACAATTAAAGGAATTCCAACACGACGCCGAGCAGCACCAAAAGTTGAAGCGTGAAATCTTGGACTTAAACACCAAAAAGGATGACCTAAACCGTCAAATCGAATCAGCAGTTTCGTTGGCTCGCCTATCTGTTCAAATCGAGGAAATGCTGAGGACGCAGCTTGCACCCATTCGTTATTCAAGGGCCCTGACAGAGCAAAGGAATAGCAAGGCGGCCATGCAGAACTTAGGGGAAATCGTTGAATTGGTTGAAGGGTGGTGCGCTGAAATTAGGAGTTTGATGCCCAAAGAATATATCGAAGTGGAGGTTATCAAGTGAGTCAATTAGTGATTCCAGATGAAATGTCTCCCGATCAACTGCAAGTTTTGCTTAATCAAATCCTTTGTAGAGCAATTGAAATCAATTGAGATCAAGCAAGAAAAGCAAGATGAGAGAGTTGAAATATTACAACACCGTGTAGACAATTTCGATCTCGTGAACGTAGATGGAGATCCACAGCAGAGATTGAACAGCATGATTCGTAAGTATGCAGCTGACCGAGGGATACGATTTGATGGCGCTTGGAAAGAGTTTAGGCAGTCATACGACATTGCATATCACACCAGTCTAACTACACTCCGGAATAATTACATGGAGCGACATGGTTTGAAAAATGTAACAGTACCGCAGTACTTGTCAATGACAGGCGGTTTGGAAGATGCGATCCGCGTTGCTGACAAGATGTTAAATCGCCTATGAAAGGAGAATCCCCATGAAAAACTCCCTTAAGCCATATCTACAAAAGGCAGCCATACAAAATAAATTCCTGATCGAAGAAAACAAAGATCTCAGAGCCCGCGTCACCGCCTTGGAAAAGGAGAACACACATTTGAGCCTGTTCAATGTTTCAAGATCGGAGGTTGACCGGCATGCCTATACCCGACGAAGTACTTGAGCATTTAGCCGAACGTTATGACCGAGCATGTATCGATTCTACAAGGTTCCCCTTTATCAAATGGGCCTCAATCGAAGCGGAGAAGATGGGGTATCGCTTATGACACTCCCAGAACTCGCCCGTATCTGGTTAAATCATCCCTTGCAGCATGCTGTCATTGTTCGCAACATCCTTAAGAAGGAGGTACGCCTTTGAAACAGCTACTAATCAAGCGCGGTGAGATTTGGCTGGCTGACCTCGGTCAGAACGAAGGAAGCGAACAGCGCGGTGTTCGGCCGGTGCTCATCATTCAAAACGATTTTGGTAACTTTCACAGTCCGACGGTAATCATCGCTTCAATCACCGATGGAAAGAAAAAGGACTTACCCACTCATGCGATGATCCCCCGGGAATGCAATATGAAAAAGGATTCCATCGTAATGCTTGAGCAGATCCGGACCATCGACAAGAAGAAGTTAATCAGAAAGGTTAATGCCTTACCGAATTCGATCATGACGGAAGTAGAGGAGAAAATCAATATTAGTTTGGGACTAATATCGGTACCGGAAAGGAGGTGTGAACAGGATGCCAAACCATTTTAACAAAGCAATGGCATGGCTGATCATCGCGAGTAATGCCAAAGAAGACGCTGTAAAAAGCTTTGCCCTCGACAAATTTGAGCAGCACGCGGTGCAGGCTGGGCTATGAAGATTCAGGTTTCCCCAGCTGCACAACTTTACAACAACAAAAAAGCACCGATGACCAGATCGGCGCTAAAGAAAAATATCCAAGCACAGTGTATCACATTTTCGGAAGTATTGGAAAAGACTTTAGGAAAGTGAGGTCCTTGTGAGGCATGGACTCCCTAAACGAACCGGCGTAACCATTGAGGAGCTAGAGGAAGAAAAACGGAGTATTCGCGAAAAACTAAGAAAAATGGGTTTCACAATACCCTATTCGAATTCTCCAAAAAATATGGAGAGAGACGAACGAATCATTGCGCTATTCAAGGAAGGTAAAACGCTTCAGGAAATTGGGGAGGAGATGGGATTTACAAGGGAGTACGCTAGGCAGATTTTGAAAAAATATGGATTGAGCGGTAAAAATGGTGGTTCGCACCTCAATACAATCAACACCCGTTGCAAGGTAGAGGGTTGTTCAAAAAAAGGTGACTCAGAGGGATTTTGCAAGCTGCATTACTCAAGGGTCATGAAGTGTGGGGATCCTTTGAAGGATCTTAGAAAAGTCGCGGGTACCTGTTCGGTGGATGGTTGCAATTTAAAGCACAAGTCCAATGGCTACTGCAACACACACTTCCAACGCTGGAGAACAAAAGGTGATCCGGGCAGCGCAGAGATATTGCCTGTAGGAAAACATAAGAACCGAGGGAATAGACAGCGGCGGCGGCAACGGAAGTTGAGTGACGCTCAGATCGCTGAGATCAGATCGCTGTATGTCCGGGGAAATGGCTTGCCCGGTAAACCGGGTGAATTTTCTACTACAGGGCTTGGAAAGAAATTCGGAGTGAGTAGCGGTTACATCAGCATGATAGTAAACAACAAAATTTGATTTACCCATTAAATAAGAAAAGGTGACGATATAAGTGCGACAGAGTTTGGAACTTACCTCCGAGCGCTAAGGAAGGCAAAAGGATTTAGGATACGCCAAGTAGAGGCGTTGACTAGGCTGTCTAATTGCTTTCTCTCACAAGTTGAAACTGGACAAAGATCATGCTCTTCTGATTCCATTCGAAAGCTTTCCGAAGCCCTCGGTTGCACCCACATCGGCATGATGATCAAGGCGGGCCATGTGACGGAGGAAGAAGTATTTGGGCACATTCATCAAAAGGAAAGTGAGGTTAGGCCATGACAGCAGCCGTCGATGTAAATCCATACCTGGGACCCGTGGATGAAGCAGTTGCCAATAACTTTGCACTTATTCATCATGTGGCGAAACGATACCGCAGCGCGGGAAAGACACTTGGACTGGATTATGAAGACATAGTTTCTATTGGATCAATCGGTCTTATCAAGGCCGCTAGAAACTTTAATCCCGTTGGAAAGCATGCCGATAACAAATTTTCCACGTTAGCTGTGAGTTGTATTCTCATGGAAATTAGAAGGTCGCTTACCAATTCGGCACGCTTAGTGAAAATCCCGAGAACCATCATCGATATCATCAACGCTATTAACCATCACAGTCTGCATGACCATTCCGCTACCGATATAGCCAAAAGGTTATCAGTCCCTGTGCTGCAAGTGAAACGAGCTTTAGAAGTAATGGAGATCAAAATTGTGTCAACGAACAAACCAATTACTTCCAAAAACGGTGATAGTGTTTCTAAACTGAGTGAAGCTATTCCAAAAAGCGAAGACTTTTCAGTGGTATATGTTTCCGAATTTATTTCCTCGCTTCCTGAACGGGAAAAAATAGCTGTGCGTCTAAGGCTGCAAGGGAAAACCCAGAAACAGATCGGTCAATATATTGGCGTTTCACAGAAACATGCGCATACCGTCCTTCAAAAGATTGGAAGCAAATTTGAAATTTATCTTCGAAGTGAGGTCACTCTACTTAATGGATAGATTCCCACAACCCAGCAGCGAACGTAAGCCTCTGAGAAAGCCGCAGGAGGACGAGCTTGCCGACTACAAAGAGCAGGAAGCGGAGCGGATGATCGAGCAAGTAGAGCATCGTGAGCGGCATGAACGGACAAGGAAGTTACGTGACCCCATTGGGGATTAGATCGAGAAGGAGGATGGAGTATTTGGATTTACAGGAAGTAATTATCCGTCTTAAAGGACTTTTGTCTGAGTTCGAAAGAAAGTCTGATGATGTGTGGTCCAGAGGACTTGAACATGGTTACGACAATCCTAACGAATATGGAAAAACAGCCGGAGCAATTCTTATCGCAATCAAAAAACTTGAGGAGACTACAAAATGAAAAACGCAATTACTAACTTTTTGAAAAGATTCAAAGACAAAGCGCAGGCCTTTAGAGTATCGGAGCTTGCTGGGGCATTCCGTGAGTTCGCGGTTTTCAAATCCCGTAAGCAAGCGAAGAAACCAAAATCCACCAAACAGGCATATGAATGGGGAACACTCGGACTTTCCCAGGTATCGGAAGCCATCAAGAAACAACACCATGGCATTATCCTCAGTCGCAGAGAAAGAAAACAGCTTGCCAAGGATAAAGAGCTACCATTCACCGCTTTCTACAACGGTCCTGTACAACGTGGCCGCAATATGGATAGGAACATCGGCCGTTCCAAATATAACGGAAAAGGTGCTCTGATTCGTCGATGAGAATGGATGATGAGGACGATCTCAACGATGATGATCTCCCAGTCTTCCGCGGATTGAAAAATGCCCTGATCATGACAGCCGTAACAGCAGCGGCCATCTTCGGAAGCTGGTTTCTAGCAAAAATAATACTTGGTTGAAAATAAAAGAAAGCGAGGATATGCAATGCCCAATATAATCAAATTCCTTCACCTCAACCTTCATAATTTCAAAGCGATCCGCGATCTGCATCTCAATTATACCGATGTCCTGAAGCTTACCGGACAGAATGGTGAGGGGAAAACAAGCATTGGTGAGGCTCCGGTCTGGTGCTTGTACGGTGTTGATCTAATGAACAGCAGCAAGTTTGACCCATCGCCTACCAATTATGAATATGACACGGTTTCAGTCGAGCTGCTTCTTTCAAAAGATGGCGCGGAATACTTGCTCAAACGTGAGATCGACGAAAAAGGCAAAAATCAATTCTACAAAAATGAAGTACCTGTTACCGCGACGGAGTATAAACAATTCGTTGATTCGCTCTTTGAGAAGGAAATGTTTCTCTCTTTATATAACCCAGCCTTCTTCTTTTCTCAAAAGTGGGAGGATCAGCGCAAACAGATTATGAAATATGTTTCGGCTCCATTGAACGCAGATATATTCGCGGCGATGTCCGAGGGCAAGGAATTAAACCCTTATGCAAAGCGATTGGAATTGGAGCTTAAGAAAGAAACAATCCCCAATCTGCAAGCCAAACACACCAAGAATAAGAACGACAAGGACAAGCTTTACACGCAGGCACAGGGCAGTGTTAAGACCATTGCAGATCAGATCAAGGCGTTTAAGGATGTGCCGGATGTTGATTTGGACAAGCTGGCTGCAGATGATGCGGATCTGGTAAAACAAATCAAGGCTATTGAAGCGGTGACGGATAAGGCCGGTGAAACTAATCGAACCATAGCCACATTAACCGCAAATGTAGCAAACCTGCAAAAGCAGGTAGAAGCCGCTAAGGCTAGATACATGAACGTGTATAACGAGGTCATTGAGGAAGCTTGCGCCACTTGCAAACAACCATTAGATGAAGCGGCAATCGCTGCAACTATTGACAACAAAAATGCTCGTAAAGAGCCTTTGAAAGCTCAGCATAAAGCCTTGTGTGATCAGCGGGATGCCGAAAAGGCGAAGCTTGCTGTATTGGTGCCCGTCGATGTTAATGAGCAATACGAGCAATTCAGAGCCCTTGAGGCAAAGCGAGATGCTATTGCGGGAGCGATCAGGCAACAAAAGCAAAAGGATTCATTACCAAGGCACTGGAATCCGAACACCTGGCATCGAATAAGGATTCCATATTCGTTCTTGATGCGATCAAATCGTTCAATGCTACAGAAGCTAGCTTGCAAGTTTCAAAGGTCGAAGCGCTATTCACTCGCTTGAAAGTGCGGCTTTTCAATTATGTTGAATCCACTGGCGAGTATAAGCCGTTCTTCATGATTCAGATGGATGGGAAAGATTATACGTCCCTTTCTCAAGGCGAGAAGATCACTGCGGGGTTAGAACTTCATGAAGTCCTGCATAAACAATCTAATCTGATCTCACCGTGCCTTATCGATGGGGCAGCTGAGTATACCGGGAAAATTAAGGTCTACGGTCAGGCGATCATTTGTAAAGCGGTTGAGGGTGAGAAGTTAAAAATTAATGGAATTGAGGTGGCTTAATTGGAACCTATCTTTTTACACGATTGGTCAGAATCTGGATTAGAAGGAATGTGCAAGGATTTTGAAATTCTTCCTAACCAATTAGCAGGTTCGAACATACTGCTCGCTTCTTACACCTATGAATATTACTCAGGCAGTGCTTTCGTCTTGTTCCAAACGGATGGGAAATTGTTCGAGGTTAACGGATCACATTGCTCTTGCTACGGTTTAGAGGACCAATGGGAACCGGAGGAAACGAGTATTGAAGCTTTATGTCATCGAGTGACAGTCGGTAAGTTCGGTAGGAATTTGGATAAAGATGAATTCGGTAATGACTTACTGGGCGTTTTAAACAAATTGAAAGAGGCGATCCAATGAAACTAACTCAGGCGCAGTTAAACGAGCTATTCGAAAAGGAAGCTCTCGAATCCAACGGTGCCAAGCTAATCTCCATCAAGCAAGGGGATTGGATCCAAAAAGGTAAATGGCAGAAAGCGGAGATCATTTTCACGAATGGCGAGAAGAATTTCAAGGGTGTTCTCACTCGTTCCGGGTCCGTGAAAGAAGGCTGGGAAATGGAAGATTACGGTGATGCCGAAATCGAAGAAGTGCGCAAGGTTAAGAAAACTATTGATTTCTGGGAGGTTATGTAATTGGCTAATCAAATTGTTGAATACAAAAAGTTTACCTTCGGCGACTTGGACGAAACGATGATCCAAACCATTCATGAAACCATTGCCAAAGATTGCACCGAGCCGCAGTTCAAATTGTTTATGACTATCGCTAAATCACTAGGAGCCAATCCGCTGCTCAATGAAATTTACCCAACGGTGTATCAAGGGAAATTAACCCCTCAGTTTGGCATCGGGTTCCATGTTAAGCAAGCTCGGAAGCATGAAGATTATCGTGGGTACGATGCCCAAACCGTTCACGAAAATGATACGTTCAGCCTGCACTATGAAAAGGCGGACGATGACGAAAGGTACTTTGCCGTTATTGATGAATTTAAAATCGGATTCCCAAGAGGCAGGGTTATCGGTGGTTTCGCTTTTGCTTATCGTGATGGGTTCCAGCCCTTCTCAGTCGTTATGGATGTTGCCGAGGTTGAGCAATTCCTGAATTCTCAAATCGGTATGCAAAAAACGATGTGGACTAAAAATCTAGTGGATATGTTTAAAAAGCACATGGCTAAGCGTGTTTTAAACGCAGCGTTTGGATTGGGTTTTGAGGATGAAGAGTCTAGTGATTCAGGCAACAGCGAGCCTTATGTTCGTAGAGAAATCAACCCGGATGCTGAACCGGTTGTCACTGATGAAAAGCCGAATGATCAACCGAAAGGCAAGACCAAAGCTGCTGAAGCATCTAACACCTGTCGTTGATGAAGCCAAGCAAATAGCAGCAATTAACACTGCGACAAAAGCAGGCTTAACCGCACTTGGAATTGTCGAAAAAGAGGCTCGCGGTGCATACATGAAGGAACATATGCCAATGGCCGGGGATGCTCCAACACTTGAAGAACGCAAGGCATTTTTAAAATTCGTCGAAGCGGAAGTTGCTAAGAAGCAAGACGCGGCTGCCGATGATCTGCCAGATTGATCTATGCAAGCAAAAATCATAGCAGGAGGATCGGGCGGCAACGTAATCGCCGTCCGGTCTAATGACACAGTTGTCCTGGTTGAATGTGGGTTGCCTAAGACCAAGATTGAAAGTCTACTCATTCAAAACGGATTCAATCCAACCTTAATACAAGCCATTTTTATTACTCATCCGCATGAAGACCACTGTCGTGGAATAACGCTGGCGAATAAGTATCGCATTCCTGTATATGCTTCCGAGGGCACTTGGAAAAACGAGAAGTATATGCACACCGTTAACGAGGATTTGCGATTCATTATTTCTCCAGCCAGCCTGGTAATGAATGATGAAGCAGTGGTCAATATCGAAAATGACTTTATGATAGGCGCATTCCGTACGCATCACAATGATTTTGACCCGCTGGGCTTTGTTATAACCGATGATACCGGGCGACAGCTTTCCATCTGCTTGGATACCGGCATTGTCGATGATGACATGATCGAGGCAATGAGCGGATCGGACATCTACATCATCGAAGCAAACCACGATTTGGACTTGCTGATCAACGGCGACTATCACGATCATCTGAAAGCGCGTATCTGTTCAGATTTGGGGCATTTGAGCAATGCACAGACCGCAGAAGCACTTTCTAAGCTCATTATCGGCAAGGGAGAACGGATCGTATTGACCCATCTTTCTAGGAGCAACAATACTCCTGAATTGGCTGAAAAAGCGGTTGAGGATGCGTTGGAAGCAAAGGGATTTGAGAGATTGTTTGATTATTATTTGGAGGTGGTTTGAGTGCAGTACGTGACAACAGTTCTGGAAATTGATTTTGGAGAAGCGAAGATCCCGAGAGAAACTATTTTGCCTGTTGAAGATTTTAAGGACGGTTTTTGGAGAGTCGTATCCGGGCCCTATACAGGAAAACGAATTTATGGCTATGAATGCACCATATTCCCGCTGTATCAAGAACTGCTCCAGCGGCGCGAAGAGGTCAAGGAATTGATGGGTACATCGGAAAGAAGTGCCAAGAAGCTAGAAAGAGCTGATGCTTCCATTTTTAAGTTATGTGATAGGATTGAGGCTTTGCAAAAAGAGAAATCCTTACTGCTCCAGCAAATCGAACGCACGCTTGATGAGCAGCAACCGAAGCCGGTGGTGCTGCCAAAAGAAGTGGCAGAGGAGCTAGACCGAGCTATCCGGGAGCATGGAAAAGATGCCGATTATCTCGCGTGGTCCATAGCCCAAAAACCGGATGCGAACTCCTACGGCGGAGAATCTATGGAACTATTGCGAGAACAGGCGAACAATGGTTCATTTCTCGAATTGGTCGACGCCATCAGGTACGGATACACCATCGCGGAACCAGAATCCTTCCAAGCCAACCGCAAACTGAACAAATCCGAAATCCGTGCCCTGCGAAACTGGTACAAAGGCGCACTGCTGCGAATGGAAGACGGTACGGATCCGGATGGATTCGCGAAAGAAGCGATTGAGGAAGCAGTGGTATACTTTGGCGGCGCGGAACTGATCAAGGACATGAGTGGTTTTTGCAAAACGCAGCTGGAACGGGAGAACGCACAACAAAGCGGGTGAGGTGAGTGGCAAATCCGCAACCGGATAAGTACACGATGGTTGCCAATGAATTAATGGAGCAGGTTCCTAAATTCAAGTTCAATGGAACCCAGCTCCGCATCATCTTAATCATTTGGCGATATACCTATGGCTTTAAAAGAAAGGATTCTGATTTCTCACTCACTTTTTTAGTAAAGGCAATTGGATCTCACAAAAACTTAATCAGTCGTGAAGTTCAATATCTTATTGAAAAACGAGTATTGATTCTGATTTCAGAAGAAACTTTTACTGATTCACGAACACTTAGATTCAATAAAGATTATGATTCTTGGCTCATTGAGAGGGGGTCAACTAAAAAGGTGACAGTCAACCAATTAGGTGACTCCCAGTCAACCAATCAGGTGACTCCCCCAGTCAACCAATTAGGTGACCAAGAAAGAAAAAGATCTTTAAAGAAAATCTTTAAAGAAAGTAATGGTGAGGAAATGCCAAATATCCCTTACAAACAAATCATTGATTATTTAAACCTTAAAGCAAATAAGCGTTTCACAGTTAAGTCTAAGCCTACCATCAACTTTATTAATGGGAGGTTTGCCGAAGGTCGCACTCTTGAAGATTTCATTCATGTCATCGATGTGAAAGTCTCGCATTGGTTGGGCCATGAGAAGTGGGATTCTTATCTGAGGCCATCGACATTATTCAATGCAACCAACTTTGAGAATTATCTGAATCAAAAGATCAATCATAATCCAAACGCGGAAATTTCGAATTTCGATCTCGAAAAACAAAAACTCCAACAAATGTACAGGGAGGCCGAGGATGAAGAAAACGGAAATAGTGAAACTCTTCGCCTTGATTAGATCCGAATATGCGAATTTTGAATCAACTGAGGAGAAAAGGATGTTGTGGCATGAATTGATGGCTGACATGACCTTTGAAAAAGCTGTTACGAATGTAAAAGAATTCATGACACGCAGTTCCTATCCACCTACGGCAGCGGATGTTATTCGCCGAGATCCCGAGGTTTTCACCGACTACGACCAATTACGCGAAGACACTCAAACCTATCTCCAGCAACGGGAAGAGTGGCAGCAGAAAGCTATTGCTTGTCCACCACAGTTTAGCAGGAAGCACTTAACAGCAGGCGGGGGTGATGCGAACAGTGAGTGAATATGAAGAGTTGCCACACAGTTATGAAGCGGAAGCATCGGTCTTAGGATCGATCATCATCGAGTCATCACTTATCCATGAATGCGACTTAAAGCCTGTGGAATTCTACGATGATCGTCACCAGTTGATCATGAACTACATGTATTACCTGAAGGATCTTCCCGAAGGGAAACCAGTGGACGTGATTCTGATTGCCGAGCATGCCGGCAAGAATATCGAAAAAATAGGCGGAATTGAATATTTGATGAAATTATCAAATTACGTTCCTACTACCGGAAACTTCGGCTATTACCATGATATTGTCCGTAAAAAAGCCAAGCTGCGCAATGCCAAGCTCGCGATGACCAAAAAGGTTAGCCAGGCTGATTATGCGGATGATCCAGATGAATATATCGCGGATAGCATTCAGGCTTTGGAAGATTTACGAACTGAGTCAGAAGGTGAGAAACCACTTGTGAGGCTGGGTGAAGTGCTGAAAGACCATGAAGCTACGCTTTCCAAGCGGAAAGAGCAAGATGGGCTCACCGGGACAAAATCGACGAGTGAAGATTTAGACAAGCTGACAGGAGGCTATCAAAAACAAGATTTAATTATTTTAGCGGCCCGGCCCAGTATGGGAAAAACGGATTTCATGGTCAGTGATGCAATCAAAGGTCAAGAACATGCTTTGAAAATGGGGATAGTGGGAACGGCCGCAGCTATATTCAGTCTTGAAATGACTGCTGATCTCTTGGCTGAACGAGCACTTTGCAACATAGGTAATATCGACAACAAAAAGCTGAAGTCCGGTGAAATGCTGGAAGAGGATTGGGAACGGTGGTCCATTGCCAGCAAGCATTTGAATGATCTGCCAATATTCATCGATGACACACCAGGATTAACCGTGAAACAGATTGGCCGAAAAGTGGAGTGGTTGAAAAGGCGATATCCTGAATTGACCGTGTACATCGACTTTTTACAGAAGGTTCGCCCTGGTTTAAGGAATCTCAAAAAACATGAGGGAGTATCCTACGTTTCGGAAAATCTTAAGCTCATTGCTCGGAAACATGATATCCCTGTTATCGCTTTGTCCGCGGTAGGCCGAAGCGTTGAACAGCGGCAGGACAAGCGTCCCATGATGTCTGATCTTCGGGAATCAGGGTCAATTGAATCTGATGCAGATATCGTCATGTTCCTCTATCGAGATTCCTATTACAACAAGGAAACGGTCAAAAAAAACATTGCTGAAATTATCGTTGCTAAAGGCAGGAACGTAGGTGTTGGTCTGGTGGAAATGGTTTACCTTCCTCAGTACAGCAAGTTTGTAAACCTGGACCGCAGCCATTATGAAAAGAAAGACGGTGCTGCCGATGGCAAAGGTGACTCAAGTTACCAATGATCAAGAGCGCGATGCGATGCAGGACAGGATTGTTAAAGCGGCGCTTTACCTTTCCAATCCATTGTTGGACGAAGCTGAAAAGTCAAGATTGATGCAGGCTTATGATTCCATGGTGGAGATCATGAAAGCCTATGACCGCGCCGAACTTGTGAAAAAATATCCTGGCTTGCGTGAAATATACGAGCAGCTTGGATGGGTAGTGGGTACTGGGAAACGGGTCCGCAACCGGAAGAGGTGCCTGAATCAAAGAACTATGCAGATTGGCTGGAGTGAGGTGTGAAACATGGGATTAGGATTAACGTGGACGCAGACAGATGTTGATTACCTAAACGATAAATGGGCTGTACTAAGCATCAAAGCCATAGCTAAACACTTGGGTAGATCCGTAAATGCTATTAAGATAAAGGCTTACAAAATTGGTCTAGGTGATCCTCGGATGAATTATGAAGGAATTACTGTTAATCAACTCGCTGCTGCATTAAATAAAAGCTACAGTTCTACTAAAGTTTGGATCGCAAAATACGGAATGCCAGCTAAGAAGAAAATCTTTTGTCAAGAGTCTAGGGTTTTGGTTATCTCTTACGCTGATTTCTGGAGATGGGGCGAGCAGAACAAAGAATTATTGAATTTTGCTAAGATGGACCCTTTAACACTTGGTCCTGAGCCAGATTGGGTGAAAGTGAAGCGTCAAGCGGATCAAATGCGCTCTCAGCGAACTTGGCAATCAACAGCTTGGGAAAAAAGAGAAGACCAAATTTTGTTGCAGTTGGTCAAGATACCGGGCATGACATATCCCGATCTGGCAAAGCAATTAAATAGAACCGAAAGTTCTATTCGCCGCAGATTGTACGACCTAAATACAAAGTTTCGGCCTGAAAGATTGGAAAACCATTGCAAGTATACCCATGATCAGACAAATAAGCTGATCGAAATGGCTGAGGCTGGATATGGATATGAAACCATAGCAGCAGCTCTCGGTGAAGGTCGCAGCGCGAATGGAGTGCGTGGAAAGCTTGAGAGAATGAAGTTTGATTTTAAGAAAAGGAAAATGCCGGAAAGAGAGGTAACCGTCAAATGAAATTCATAACCATTCAAATCTCAGTCATCGACACTGGAGAAAACCCGGAGGCCAAGGTTAAAAAAAATGCATGAAGAATTGGACGAGCTGCTTAATGAGTTTTGCCGGGGCCCGGTAAACAAAACAGCTGCCCTATCTGAAATGTTCGACGTGATTCAGGTCATGCACGGATATATCCAAGCGGAAGTGAAAAATCTTCTTGTTGGCGATGACATTCAGACTTATGCGGAAAGGTGCTTCAAGAAAGCGAATGATGCCCATATCGAAAAGATGCAAATACGTTCGGCAGAGCGCGGATGGGAAGTGCCGTGAGAGCGCTCAGCCTGTTTAGCGGAATCGGCGGCATCGATCTTGCCTGTGAGTGGGCTGGGATCGAGACAGTAGCCTTCTGCGAGCGGGAACCATTCCCGCAAAGGATACTCAAGCAGCACTGGCCGGGCGTCCCAATCTACGACGATGTGCGGACATTAACGAAAGAGAGGTTGGAAGCAGATGGAATCGGAGCAATTGACATTATTCACGGGGGATACCCTTGCCAGCCTTTCAGTGTTGCCGGGCTCCGAAAAGGCGAGGATGATGACCGTCACCTCTGGCCAGAAGTATTCAGACTTATTAAAGAGATCAGACCCCGTTGGTTTGTTGGTGAAAATGTTACTGGACACATCACAATGGGCCTCGACGAGGTGTGCACTGACTTGGAGAAAGAAAACTACCAAACAAGGGTATTCGTTCTATCGGCTCTCAGCGTCGGCGCTCCACATAAAAGGGAAAGGGTATTTGTTGCTGGGAACACCAGCGGCAAGCCAAAACCACAAGCCGATACGACCACTGGCTCCATCGGAAGCGAACGGGACTCACGGGAAAATACTACCTGGGTCACTCGGGGAAGTATATCCCCATCTTATTGGGCAACACATCAACCCCCAATACCTGGAGTGGATGATGGGCTTCCCGATCGGGTGGAGCGAAGTATCGCCCTTGGAAACGCCGTAGTACCGCAGCAGATTTATCCGATTTTCGCGGCAATAATGCAGATCGATGAGGCGGTGTATGGTCGATGAACGACAAATCACTCCAAACCAAACGTTCAGAAATGCGCGGGATCTGGAAAAGCTTCGAGTACCTGATCAAAGAAAAACTGGTTTCCATCGACAACAACGCCCGAGCTATGCAAGCCGAAATGAGAACAATGGGCGTACCGGCATATATGATTGCCGAATATCTGCCGCAGCAGTTCGAGATCCTTAAGAATAAGCGAGATATAGCAGGGAGGAGGAAGAAGGCGCATGAGCGGCACATGTAAGTATCCCGGATGCAAAAGTATAGCTGCTAAAACATGGTCACAACTTCCGCTCTGCAACGCACATCATGAGTTGATTCGAAAAGAGGCTATGGACTATGACGTAAGTATTTCGGGCAAACCAGTCAAGCTACAGCGTAAGCACTATTTCAAAATTCATAGATTGATCATGGAAAATCACAAGAGGAAGGTGAAGCAATGAGAGAGATTAAGTTTCGCGGCATGGACATCGACGGCAACTGGCACTTCGGCAATCTCGCCGTATTGAATGAGAATGTCAGACATCTAAAACAAGGTTATTACATCTCGAACAGTGTCGGTTTACCTTTTGCGTATCAAGTCAGGCCTGAGACGGTGGGTCAGTTTACTGGGCTGAAAGACAAGAACGGGAAAGAGATTTACGAGGGGGATTACCTCAAAGATACGGAATCGTTCGATGAAATTTACTACTACAAAGTTATCTGGCACGAAGGGAATGCATGCTTCTACTTCAAGGATTACTTCGTTGATTATGAACACTTTCAGGGCGAAGACCTTTACTTAAACCAAATTGAAGTCATCGGCAACATTTATGATCATCCACATCTTTTGGAAGCAGGTGACAGCTGATGCGATTCCAAAAGAAAAAGGTCGCCCAAGGCGAGGAAGCCAGACCCAAGTACAATGCCAGCAAAGCCATTCTAACAATTGAAACTGGGTCACTGGTCAAGGTTACGAGGGAAGAATTTAAAGCATTCAAAGAAAATGAATACGATGAAACACGGCACATACTTTTCGATTCTGATTTAGAAGGCAGATATTACCGTGACGTGTTGCTTCCTCAGATTAAGGAACGATCCATATTTGTTGAGCTACAGCCCAAGTTTACTCTGCTGGAGAAACTTGAAAAAGAAGGCATTAAGCATCAACCCATTACCTACACGCCAGATTTTAAAGTGACGTACTTCAGCGGCAAGACCATTTACATCGATGTGAAAGGTGTTGAAGATCAGAAGTTTCCGTTGAAGCGAAAGATGTTTGATGCCAAATTCCCTGATATTCCACCGTTAGTTGTCATGAAATACGCGAAGAAGTTCGGCGGCTGGATCACGATTGAGGAATATGACAAACAGAAACGTGCGGAGAACAAAGCAAAGAAATTGGAGGCGGCGGGACAATGGTGAAACTCCTTAACCCCTTCTTCCAAACCAAGTATCGGTATCTCGTTTCAGAGGGCAGCGTAGAGCTTGGAGAGGTCTTTGTACTAGATCCAAAACACATCGCTGTATCGAAACATCACAAGGTCTTGAAGTGTGTGAGGAAGTAGCAACTAAACACATCACCAAACGAACAGGAAGCCACCATACAGGCGTTTAAGCTCTATTGACCAAACATACGCTCCCACGAACGCATGCGAACGCCGGAGAAAGGAAGTGACCTATGGAAAAGTTGAAGAATCGCCAGCAACAAATATTGGACTTTATCAAATCATTCATTTCCAAGAACGGATATGCACCGACAGTTCGGGAAATCGCAAATGGATTGTCGCTTGAGTCAACAGGTAATATTCATACCCATCTGAACGTGATGAAAGATAAAGGGTTTATCAGTTGGACACCGGGATTACCTCGTACGATTAAGGTGCTAGATAAGCCGAATGGAGATGGGTCGGATGAGTGAAAACACAGCGATAGAGTGGGCTGACCATACTTTTAACCCCTGGGTTGGATGCACCAAGGTGAGCCCGGCATGTGATAACTGTTATGCCGAGACGTGGGCAAAACGTGCCGGTACCCCTGAGCTTTGGGCAGGGGAGAGGCGGCGCACAAGCTTCCCAAATTGGAAGCAGCCGAAAAAATGCGTCATACTACTCCTGATGGCACTATTTGGATTCGGGCGGCTACAGGTTTATGGATTGCATTTGGAGGCGGCAAAACGGAAACAGACGAAGGTTTAGCGAAGTATCATATAAACGCTATTCCGACTGTCAAGTAATTCGATGAATATCAATTGTCCATAAGGAGTGATTTGAAATGACTAAAGCGGAATTTTTAAAAGCGATTGAATCTATGCCGGATGATTGTGAAGTGGTTTGGCACGATGGTAAGGGAGGATACACATCCTTTCAGAGCGTGGACACGGACGGGGTTCTTATTTATCTGGAAGAGCAGTACGACGCAACATTATGAATAGCATTGTCCGTAGTAGATCCATAATGCGAAGGAGTGAGAGGTTTGACACGATACCGTAAGACATTCTTGGAAGAGTATGAGGCGTTAGCAGGAACCGATCCTGCTGGAGCGTTTGCAGGAGATTTTCGAGAGGAAGTTGGGCAGTTCGTTATAAATTATATTGCCGAGCACGGCAAGGTGCCATCGAACATAGAAATCATTGAGCATTGTATCGCTGATGATGAACGAGAGAGACTTAATCGTTAATGATGCACAGTACGGCTATACTATGTAATTCGATGAATATGGGGAGTGCATGGGGAGGTTTTTCGAATGTCAAAAGACATGACCAAAGATGAAATTCATATCCGAGAAATATGGTTCCCGGACCATATAGCAACATACGAACAGCAGGGCGACTTAAAGGTTTTGAAGTGGAAGAAGGAGGGAACTATCGCTTATTCAATCCGCTACGTATTTGATGGACATAGAATGTATGTCACTGGTGATCTCGGGGAAGCTCTGTTCTGTTTCACTGAGACAGCAGACGTCCATATTCAAAGCGACTATGGTTTGGACTATTTCGAAAGCAAGCTCCGGGCATACGATGGAGAACGGCGAGACTTCAACTCAGATAATGCAGTTAGAGCGCTCCGGGAATGGTTAAAACGAATCAAGGACCGAGATATTGAGTATGATCACGATGAAATGCGCGAATTCTTTGATCGAGCAAGAAATTGTTCATCAACGGACGATTGGGCGCACGTAGTAAATAGCACCGACTTCATCAGCAACTTGGATTGTGACTACTGGGAGTGGATGTACAGCATCGGCGATGAAATGCCAATGAGGATTCAATCCTATTTGATCGGCCTGAAAATGGCATTTGAACGGATGAAGCTTTCAGTTACGGCGTGATGGACAGGTTTGAATACTGAAATACATGGGAGGTGAGTATGTGGAAAAAGCCACTGGAAAGATAGCGCATATACAACGATACTTCGGTAATTATCGGTACGTGAATTGTCCTGATTGCAAGACAGAGATTCAAACGTCAAAACCTATTGTGCTGAAATTACCATACTGTGGTAACTGTGGTAAATGCGTTGAGGATGCTGCTCACAAGTATTGCGGTTGGTGTGGATGTAAGTTTGACGGACAGGATTGAATATTGAGGAACTTGGGGTGATCGTGGTGAATACAGAAAAGCCGTATTCGGAAGAAGATTACGAAGATGCGAAAAAGCAGGGTTTGGATTTAGACAGTTGGAATGATCACGTGAAGTATTATGATCTTCGTTCTGAAGAATCACAATGAATACTGAAGGACATGGGGTGATAAGTTTGGCCGATCAAAAATTCGAAGTAACGGTATCTCGATTGCCAGATTCTGTACTTGATGAATTAGAAAACCAGATTGCACAGATTCACGACGAATATGATCTTGACCCGGACATAATGCAATCTTTTCAAGTTTTACTGATTGGATATGTAGCAGCGTGGGACGCTCTCGAAAAGAGAAGCACCGTTTGAATATTCAAGCACATGAGGTGATTAAATGAATGCAAAGCAAGTTATTGAAGCACTCCGCAAGAGGCATGGATCAAAAGCACGGGAATGGGCTTTTTTTGAAGAATTGCGAGCAGGAACGGGATATAAGAACATACGCAAGGGGCTGAATCCCGAACAAAGATTTGACGCTTGGGCGATTAACCTTTACCCATCAAAGGGACATATGACTATTGTTTATGAGGTAAAGGTTTCGCGCAGCGATTTCTTACATGAAATAGCGAACCCAGTAAAGCGTGAGCAGGCATTACAGTATTCTAACGAATTTTACTTCGCTGTTCCCGCTGGGTTGGTTAGTTCAGAAGAAATACCCGAAGAATGCGGATTACTCTATGTCAATGATGATTTGACTATAAAAACGATCAAGAAAGCACCGTATCGTTCTGATGCAACGCTAACTTGGAGTTTGCTAGCGTCTATTGCTCGGAGATCCGCTAAAAGCGAGATGAACGCAGTCTGAATAA
>LNAP01000277.1_pt1 | contig 58183 bp, 46 predicted proteins | sample 602601 | NCBI WGS metagenome assembly LNAP01 (sample SAMN02440304, study PRJNA202911) | soil metagenome | biome: Subtropical and temperate rainforests or woodlands; isolation source: soil samples (1 kg each in a 20% v/v slurry with milli Q water) were... ...
CTGTTCACTTTGCTCCGGAATCAGCTGTACAGTTTGCTCCGGAATGACCTGTTCACTTTGCCCCGGAATGGGGTGTTCAGTTTACCCCGGAATATCCATTTACCAATGGAAAACTTGAATTTGATAGTGCTGAATTTGTAATGGATGATGCTACACAATATAGAGTAACACCCTCAATGGACTCGGTTCTTGTAAAATGAAAATAATTTGGGGTAATTATGATAAGATTTATCTCACTTGTGAATCTTGTTATAAAATCGCAATAAAAAACGAATAATAGGTATTAGGAATTATAATGCTTAACTGAAAACTCCGCGGATTGTATGTTGTATTTAGTTTAAATTAAACTGATTTTTAGTTTCATAGCAATTTACCCAAATCTTTATAGAAATGAATTTTTTTTTATGCTATTATATAGAAGGCTAGGATTTTGAGAATTATGAGGAAGCTGAGGATAACTTCTTGAAATCCTCAATTTCCTTAGTTTCCTCATTTAATTAAATTAAGGTATTTATATAGCGATTATGAGCTTTCTTATTTAGTATAGAGGTCTCTATATTTTTTTAACCTTATTTTCTGAATAATAAATAAGATGGGCAATCCCATTGTCAGCAAAGGGTAAATAACACAAAAAACTATTGCATTAATTTCATAATAAGAAAGTCCGGTAATATTTGCCAAATTGATGACTAAGTCTGTACAATAGGCATATAAAAAATTGACAATTTCTAGTAATTTAGCCATTTCCCTTTTTTAATTTATTAATTTGAAACTGAATGTTTATTGATTTAATAAGGAGTATGTAAAAAAATAATGGTGCCATAATTACTAAAATTAATATGTTTGCCAAGGCATAACCTCCTGTTAACTGTAACAATAATATAATTAAATAATATATTGGATCTATAAATTTAAAATTACTTTTGGCTATTTTTACGTGATGTATTTTGCAATAGTTTGTGTTGTTATGACAAGTCCACGTGCATTTATCTGGTGTTTTTATTTTTGAATTAATTGTTACAATACCACTTATAACATAAGGCTTATCAGTAATTTTTTGACGAGATACCTCATTTACCAATACCATACCTAGAAATGGTAAAACCAAGATTATTATATATAAAATAATTTTTTTCAATTTTCAGTATACTATTTTAATTAATATTATCCTTTTAAACTTACACAGATAATAGAATAGTGAATGGATGTTTTTAGTATAATCTATATATGGAGTTAAACATATTAATAATTAAGTGATAGTAACCTTTGAATCAATATGTAAGACACTAACTTTTCTGCTTTTAGCAGTTTTCCAACCACTATAGCCATACTCTATATCAAATGTGTTTTTGATTCTATCTAAGGCTTCTAATACCTTAACAGTATCTTCTTTGCAATCGGAAAGTTTAAAAACCTTTTCTCCGTGCACTAATTTATTTCTTTTTTGAGCAGCATCTTTAATCGTAAAAAGATCCTCAGACCTTATAATTATACCAAGTTTTCTATGATGAGGATCAAATATTTCCCAAGCATCAATAATTTGAGATAATCCTCTATGACATTTCATTATTTTATCAGCTATTATACTTTTAAAACCAGCAGAAACAACTAATTGCCGAAGAGTTCTTCTAAATGTTTTTTCTGCTGTAAAAACAGAAGTTATCAGGCTTTCGGCGTGATGATTGTTTTTAGAAAGATCGAAAATCCTTTCTTTTGCTTTATTATATCCGAGTTTAATTGGGTACATAATATTTATTGATTAGTTTGTTTCTATTTCGTTTTCGTATGATTTCATAAACCATTCTAAGGTTTTACCTTTTTTCCCAAGTTCTCTTGTTAAAAATTGTTTCTTCACATTTAGCAACTTTAAAATCGTCTCCTTGAACTAATTCTTTAAAATGCCATTTCGTAATTAATTTTTAACTATTTAAATATTTTAATTTTCAAATAAACTTTTTATAAACTTTTTGAAATTATTTATTTAGTTGATTCTCCACCGCAATGATTACCTCATTTTTTTGATTATCCACTCTTTTTAAGATTCTATCTAAATAGTCATCCCCAAATTGGTTTCTAATCCAATTAATTTCATTTGTTAATGCTTTTATTTCTTTTTCACTGGAGTTTAAATCAATTGTTTTTCTGCCTAACCTTCCAAGGGTTCTCACTGATAGCGTGTGGTATTTTTTTAAGTCTTTTATTATCATTTTTATGAAGTTTGCCAAATTTTCCTCATTACCTGATAACAATTTCAGATATACTTTTAAATTTTCCAGGGCTTTTGACTCCAGGGCTATGTCATTTCTCCCTGTTCTAATATTCGGTTTGAAAGTTTTTATATTTTCATAATTCTTCCAGAAGAATTTTGACAGTGGCAATTTGTTTTCTTCGAATTCACATTGTGTATTCCCTAACAACTCTTCAAAAGTTACTTCAATGACTTCTTCTTTAGGCCCCTCTTCTTTTACGATAATTTGAGCAAACAGGCTTAATCCTTTTTTTCTCAGCACATTTAGTTGGTATTTTTCAAAAGCTTTTGCTGTTTTTACCCTTGTTGGTAAATTACTTATCTTTTTAATTACCTCCGGATATTTGTCTTCAATATCTTTGTAAGTGTTTCTAATGTGCGTTGAAGTATTTACTTCACTTCCTTCATCAGGATTTTGGTTGATTTTATTAAAAAGGCCAGAAGCTGTTGGTTCTTCCTCTACATCAAAAATTTTGGCATCTTCACCCAACGAACTATGAATAAGAAACATTTTTTGAGCAGCAATTTCTCTTGATTTTACAATGTCAGCGCCTATTTCAGATGGAAAGAAGTTATAAATGTACAATTCCTCAAATACCTTAGCTCCAATACGATTTATACGACCTACTCTTTGAATAACTCTTGTTGGGTTCCAAGGAATATCATAATTTATAATGGCACCCGCTCTATTTAGATTAAATCCTTCCGAAAGTTTATCACTTGTTATTAATACATCAAAATGATTGGTTTGTGTTCCTTTGTATTGCGCATTATAATCTGTATTCAAGCTTTTAGCCAATTCTTTTGAGACTTTACCATCACAAACCAGTAATCGGTTACCAAATGCCTCACGGAATTTCCCCTCTAAATGTTTTATGGTATCTACATATTCCGAAAACAATATCACTTTACGGTTTTTATCTGTTTCCAGAATTGATTTTATTTCGTGAATAATCCCTTCTCTTTTAGGATCGTTTTCAACAATTTTTAGTCTTTTTAATTGCTCTTTGATTTCTTGAAAAACAACTATATCACTTTCAATATCAGAAAGGAATTCTATTTTTTTTTGAAAATCATTTACATCATAAACTGTATTGTTTTTTGGAACTTTCTTGGATAATAAAGCTTTCGAATATTCATCCAAAACTCTATCGATATCATCTTCCTCATAATATTGAATCTTTTCAATTAATTTCCGATCTAATATGTATTTTCCTCCTGATTTTTCTATAAAATCTTTAACCAATAAGTGAACATTTAAAAATCGGTCAATTGATTGACTGAACGCACCAAAGGAACTTTCGAAACGCTTTACCAACAAACGTCTCATAAAATCAAATAAGTTTTGTTGTTGCTGGAATTGTCTATTTCCTTTTTCGTCTAATTTTTCTTCATCAACAATTTTTTCATAACTGAAAGGCTGATAAATTGCTCCTTTAAACCTTCCGTTTTCTTCAAAATATTCATTTAAAATTCTGTCGTAGAAAGTACTTTGATCGGGAGTTAAACGATAAAATAATTCTATTGGATCATTCACTTTTGATAATTCCGTAACTTCTTGCGCATACACATAATCCTGTTGCAAATCCAATCGATTGCGTCTGATTACTACTGATGAAATAATATTTTTTATTTGATTGGCTAAAACTTTGGTTTCATTTCTAACGACAGTTATATCAATAGGCAACTCTTTGCCTAACATTGTCGTATACAGTATTTCGGCTCTATGTCTTTTTTTAGGATCTTTAGAATTACAGTTTTTAATAATATCTGAAAGCCTTTTGTATTTGAATGAATATGCCCTGAACAATCCTTCTAAATTGTCGTCAATAGTTATTCCGGATTTACCCGGAACAATAAATAATTTCAACAACGAAAAAATGTCGGATGGTGAATTGTTAAAAGGTGTGGCTGTTAATAATATAACGATTCTGTCTCTACAGATGGTTAATAATGCTTCATAATCGGCGGTGTCCTGGTTTCTGAAATAATGCGCTTCATCGACAAGTACCACTTCAATTCCTTTGGTTTGAATAGTGTCTGCCAAATCTTCTAATTTACCCCGACTTTCTACTTCCCAATCGTACAACTTAAACTCGTTGATATATCCCCACCAACCTGTATTGTATGTTTTGTCTCCTATCAATCCCGGAGGGCAAATAACCATTCCTCTTTTACCTAAATTTTTGGCTATTAACGAAGCAATTACAGATTTACCTAACCCTACCACATCTGCAATAATAACTCCGTTGTATTCCTCTATTATTGATAACGCTTGATTTGCTGCATCTGTTTGATAACTGTATTTTTTATATCCAATTTCCTCCAGCAGATTTTCAACTTCAGGTTTAATTTGTTTAATTTGTTGTAAATCTAAATAGGTTTTTAGAATTAAAACATACGCTTCAAATGGTGTTACTGACGCTGCTTGTGATTTGTGCTGAATGAATTGAATAAGGAATTCTTTTCTGCTTTCGATTTCTGAAATTGGAATGGCCCGTTCCCATAATTCATCAAAATACGTTTCGGCATCTACAAAACCATAATCTTTTATCTCTACATTAAATTCTTCCTGACCTGATAAACCAGCACGCGTTAAATTGCTACTTCCTGTAATGAACTGACCAGTCATTGCCTGAATGTTTGCCTGCTCTTCGTTTAAACGAAATAGGTATAACTTGGCGTGGTTTGAGTTTTCGGTTTTACGGATGATTAGTCGTTTTTCGTTTAGCATTTGCAGAAAGAATTCTACTTGGTTGTAGAACGCTTCTGTGTCCATTTCTTCATTGTTTATGGCATTTCCCATTGAAGTCATAAACTGATTGAATTGGTCGTCTTGTGATTGTTCTTCTTCCTGACTACCGTGTTCTACAATTTTATTTAGGATTTGATCTACTTGCAGCCCAACCAATAATTTTAATGTCAGGTTTTCGTTCTTTTTTAGGTTTTCAAAGAGTTCCTGCCAACCTGAAAAGTAAAAGAAACCCACTAAAAATTTAAGTTCATCACTAATGCTGATCAATGTATTTAACCTGCCTTTTAGTGATTTATGGGTTTTATTATTGGTTATGAAATTGTTTGCCATTACTGTATTTTACTGATAGTCTTATTTTATTTTATATTGAGCATCCTATTGCCCATTCTATTTATTCTATCGCAGGATTTGCTCAATAGCATAATTGATGTATTTATTTTTAATTTATGTTCCCCTCATCAATGAGGGAAACATATTCATTTGTTTTAAAAACCCGCTTATTTACAAAGTTTTACACTTGGATTATTTTTAGTTTTTTTATTAACTTTTATGATTTAAATGTTTCATACTCTTTTTTACTCAACTTAAACTCTGGCTCAACAATTAATACTTCTTCATAATCTAGTTCATAGAGTTTGTATACCATTACATCAATTTGTTTTTCTAAATCAGTAGTGTCAAGGTTTTCTTTTTTGTTGGAAAGGATTTGGTTAACCAAAGTGATAAAAGGTTGTTGAGAAAGTTCAGTTAATTTTATAATTGGTAATTTTTTGGCATCATCAGGGTAAAAATGTAAACCTTCGCTTAAAAACGAAGTAAAATACCAATTTAATAAATTAGAATTTAACAAAGAGAGTAAAAATTTGTAATTGTAAGTTTTGGAAAAAATAATATCAGCATCTTTTAACGCTCTTTTAACGGATACATAATTTACATTCTTAAGTAAATCATATCTAACACAATTAATAACAGTATGACTATTATAAAAATGACCATCATCATAGGCAAATCTCAATCTATCTTTAACGACATTAATAAAGATTAATTTTTCATTTTCAAACAACTCAGTAAACATAGAATTATAATGCTCTAATGGTTTATAGTTGAGCCAGCCATATTGTTTAAACACATACCTTTCAATACATTCACCTTCTGTAAATGGTTTTAATAAGTCTTCTTTTTCCCTATGAATATAATTAGATTTTCCTATTTTTTCTGTTTTATGATTTAACCTTGCCCCGTAAGCAATAAAGCAAATTTTTTCAAGAGACACAGAATTGCTCCATAATTTATTTTTAAGTTTTAATAAATGTTCAAACTGTTTAGTCTCAAAACGATTTTCTTTTAATTGAAGAAATATATCCTGATTGATAAAATGTTCTTTAAAAACTTTTTCTATAAAATTTTTATCACTTTCTACAATTCGTATTCTACTTCTACTTTCGTTTTTCCTTTTACTTTTTTGAACTGATAAAATTATATTTTTAACAACTGCACTTTCAAAAACCATATAATTGCTTGTATCTACAATTTCAACAATAAAATGTTTCTCAATTAATAATCTTCTTAATAGAGAACCATAATTTTGGTTAGTAAATGAATAAGGAATTATAAATGATAAAATCCCATCATCATTTAATTTCCCTAAGAGCCCTTCTATAAATGCTATGTAAAGATCTGTTCTTCCCTTACAAGTTTTATATTGTTCAAATAATAATTTTTTTAGATTTCCATCTATTTTTTCAATATTGACATAAGGTGGATTACCAATCACCACATCAAAAGTTGCAACACCAAACATCCATTCCGGGTCAAAAAACGGGGAGGAAGTATTTTGGTCATACGGATTCCATTCTATCAAGGACAAAGCTTCACTGGTATTTGCCAAGTGTTGTTTGCTTTTTTCTTGTTCTATTTTTTTAAGCAACAGTTTGTTGCTTTTTTTGAGTATGTCTCTTCTTTCTTTATTAACGTCAATTTTGAAAATAGATTCTGTTTTTTTGCTGCTCTCAAAAATTGTGGTTTGTATTGCTGTTTCAGCAACATCAGCCCAAATCACGGGTAAGTTATCTATTTCAAATTCCTGATTGGCAATTTGTTTGGTATAGTCGTCAATTAATGCGAAATTAGGTTTTGTAGCTATGGTTTTTAAATAGGCTTCAATTGTTTTACAAAGCTCTTTGTCTTTTTTTCGTAACTGTTTCTTTTCCTGCCATTTTTGAGCTCTAAAATTTTGATGGCATCTAATGTCCCAAAGTTGATTTTTTAGTTCAAAAAGGGTTTCGTCTTGCCATTCAATCATACTTTTAGCTTCTTGCTTTAAGCCTATCAAAGTATTTGCCGCAACAAATTTGGTCTCTAGATTGGGCAAAGATTTAATGCCGTAATTTGAAGCTGCATTTGTAGTAGTTTCTTGTTCACAAACTAGCGAGATAAAAAAGCGAAGTTTGCTAATTTGAACAGCAATACTTTGAATATCGACACCATAAATACAGTTTTCAATTAATTCGAGTTTGATGTCGTAATTAGAAAGTGTATTTTTTGTATCTACTTTTTTAAGAATTTTAATAAGCGTATTTAAAACCCCCATTGGGAAAGCACCAGAACCGCAAGCCGGATCAAGAATTTTTATATTTCGTAATGAAGTGGTGATTTTTTTACAATCATTATCCGTTAAATTTTCTGGAATTTCATCTGTATTGAAAAGTTTGTGCCAAGTGGTTTCTGGAACTTTTGGACATTCTTTTTTAAGATATTGAATAACACTTTCGTTCACCATATAATCCACAATTTCTCGCGGCGTATAAAAACTACCTGATTGTTTTCTTGCTGTTTCTTTGGTTTCAGGATTGTAAGCACCTAATAAATTTTCAAAAACCTTACCTAAAAGCTCAGGATCTAGTGCTACTTCTATATCATCTGTGGAGTTTTCTTCTATGGTAAAATTGTAGCGTTCGAGTAATGGTATAATTCCTTTTTGTTCATCAAAAAAGATACAATTAGGCAGGAAAGCTCTTTTTTGTCTGCCAGCTAACCTGCTAAAGCCATCATAATAAAATATTTTTCCATCATCGTTCTCTTTGTCTAAACATTCAAACAAACCTCCATTTAGAAAAGGCACATTTTTAAATAGATCAATAATTTTTATTTGATCTTCTTTAAACCAACTTTTATCATTATTGTCTCTAAACAGCGTTTTAATACCATAATGTTCATCTTTCCCTTGATGGTTTTTACCAGTGGCAAAGGATCTTTCATCAATAGGTTTGTTTAAAGAAGCAAAAAACAAGTTTTGTAAAATAGCATTATAGTAATTGCCATTAGTTTTACTATTTGGGTCAAAGTCAACAAGTATTTTATCTAGAATTTCTATATTAAAAATATCGTCCGGAATTAACTTTTTCTTTTTAATAAACCATATAAAAATTAAACGAGTAATTAACCGAATAATATGTTCTTCAATTTGTCTGTCGTCATTATCAGTAGAAATATCATTGGGATAGGTAACTTCAAAACCTTCATTTTCTGAAAGGGACCATTGGTACCAATTGAATAACTCGTTATAAAATTGTTTGGTCAATTTTTCAACACTAAACGCTTCCTGGATGTCTTCTAACGATTTAAAATTGCAACCGTTAATTCTATTCTTAAAAGTCTTGTTGGTTTTTGATGGATCTACAAAATAAGTATAACGCTTCCAGCTGGAGAATTTTTGGTCCTTGTTACCATAGTTTTTTCGGATAAATGAAAATCTAAAACAACCATTATCATCATAGAAAATAAAAATAGCACCATCTTTAAAATCTTCCTTCAAGACTTTTTTTGCAATTTCAAATTGTTTTTTCTTAGATGAACGTTCAGAAAGAACACCCTGAAAATTACAAGTAAAAACAATTAATTCGTCGGAGTTATTAAATTCAACTTCTCCTGTTTTTTTTAAGTCAGTAAAGTTTGTAAAATCATTGTCCGACAGTATATAATTAAAATTCTCGCTGTTAGGAGAAAAGGATGATATTTTAAATTTGAAAAAATCAGCAGCAGATTTTATCGAAAAATTATGAATTAGGTTGTCCATTAAGGTGACAATTTAGGGCTAGAAATTTATTTTTACATAGCTAAGATGTAAATATATGAAAAGCAATGGAAAAAAATGATGGGAAAACCGTAAACGGGTGAAAATAAGTAAAAATTAAGTCAGGGTAAGGAGGGCAAGGTAATTTGGGCTAAAAGATATTTTATTTTTTTTAGCAATTGATTTATTAATTTTAATCAAACGAGGTTAAAAAACTTGAAATAAATGGGGTTTTAAATAGAATGGTGGATTTTTGTTAAAATTGGTGGGGATAGATTTCTAGGTGTTAAAAATATAAGCTGAAGATGCTTTTATAAAATTAAAATACTATATTTCGAATTCAGAGTTGTCGCTAGGCAACTCATCTTTTTCATAGCAATTTTTTTTAACCCACCTCGTTTACGCAATTTTCGAGGTGGGTTTATTAATTTTTGGATAATTCCTCTGTGATTTTTTCAACCCATTCTTGTTGTTTACTATAAACAGGAGGTAATGGATGATAATATGCCCAAGAGTAATTGGGTTTTTGAAGCCCAAACGGCAAAGCAACATTGCAGGCATCCAGTGCTTTTAAAGCCATTGGCTTTAAACAACCATTAACTCCCCAACCATAAATGACCGGCACATTATTTACCCACAATTGATTAAAATCGTCTTTTCTTTCGCTATCAAATATTGAATGTGCAATGCCTTTAGAGTTTAACTCAGCCAATTTCTTATAGAACTCATTGCTTTTTGGTTCACGCAAATCACTTAGATTAAGTACTCGAGCATATTCAAACCCTGCATTGAGCATAACCTTCATTATTTGTGATTGTGTATTGTCTGGTTTGGCAAGTGTTACTGCGCGTCCATCGTTATTTCCATCAAGAGCTTTGCTACTCCCAGGATTCATAAGACAAACCATTAAGTCGGGAATAACAGAATCCGTATCAATTATCTTAATATCTAAGTACTTGCGGAACTTAAATCCTAGCTCTTCGTAGTATAAGCCTGTTATTTTGAATTGATTTTTCATTGGAGTTAATTTATGCGAAAATATTAAATACCTTCATTAATCTTTTACTATTAGTGCTAAAATTCGTATATTTGATAATAGGAGACAGGCTATTTGCTTGTCGATCTTTTTCATAGCAATTTACCCACCTCTCTAAAGAAGTGGGTTTTTTTTATGCCATTATTTTAGGTAGATGGGATATTGAGAATTATGAGGATATGTAAAATCCTTATTAGCGGTAATATTGGTCGGGATCATTCTCATTTGAGCATTTTTGGCAAATATCGTGTCTATCATCTTGGTCTGCAAATATGCAAAGGTCACACGGGACAATAAGTTTAGACGCTTGTTTTGTCAATCTCGTCAATATTGGTTTAGTGTTTAATCTAATAAATCTGCTAACATCTGGTAAAATTAATTTTTCAGCTTCTAACCATTCAATAAAGTTGAGGAGTTGTATTTTTATTGAGCCATTATCCATTTTAGATGTTAAAGGCATTTTGCTACTCATAAACTTGTTTACGATTTCTTGTTTTTCCATTTTTTTAGTATTTATTCATTAAAAAATTAATTTTACCTCGTTTAATTATCCTCAGTTTCCTCAGTTTCCTCAGTTTCAACTTCATCTTGAATCAAAGTATTTATATATTTATTTTGAGACTTTCTATTTAAGATACCGTCATTGACAAGGCGTGCTACATATCTTTCCGCCGTTTTTTTATTGATCCCAAACTTTTCAGCTAACTTTAAGTAATCTTGGTAAGAAAATGATTTTGGCAAAGCTTCAATAAACTCTTCCTTTGAACTTCTAAATCCAGAGGATTTTCTTTCTTTTGGTAATGTAAAAAATACTTTACGGCTGTGTTGGGTTAGAACAGGAATCATTTTAAGGACAATGTCAAAATCGATATCTGAACATTCTCTTTCCTCTGAAAAATCACCATCTTCCATTATTCTTAATGCAGTTAATACCATCATAAGCCTAAAAGATATTAGGCCTAATCGTCTAACGTTAGCAATAAATTGCTCGGACTCAATGTTTTCATATTTTGCTTGTATATTAGAAAAGTATCTAAAAGATTTAGTGCTCTGATTTTCACTGATATTAATTTTAATATCGGTGTTTCTATTCAGTAAATTATAGAAATCAAGGAATTGGTTTCCTAACTCGTTATATTTTAAATCTAAATCATTCGTTTTACTATTCTTGTATGGATCAATCCATTCAGATTTCAAATCAAGACAGTAAAACATAAACCTACTAAATAAGCCATTTTCGGTATCCGGTATTAGAGATATGACTTGCCCTGGTGTTCCTGATAATACAACAGATAATTTAGGATTTTCAATCTCAACATATTCCGAATCAGTTCTCCTATAATATGTTATAGGCTCGTGATGAAATGCCTTTCTAAAACCATCACTATAATTACCATAGTCCGACTTAAATGCCTGAGTTAACGTATCACCTTCTGTTTCAAAAATAACACCAGTTCCATCATTATCATTAAGCAATTGAAACATCCCGGTGCTGCTATTGTTAGCAGGAATAAATAACATTTTTTCTACTGGTCTTTTAGGTATTTCTAAGTCTTTATTATTCATTTTATTCTTGTTATAATCTATAAGTTTTTTTTTATACTCAACTTTTAAGGAATTCGTCTGATCTCTTAAAAATTTATGAATGCTATTTATGATCAATCTACATTTATTTAATTTTCCTTTCCCTGAAGATGGTGGAGCTGTTACAAATAAAAATAAGTTTGAATATACTATGTCATCATCATAAATACCATATACTTTTTGGACGCACGAGCTGATACTAGTAATCACTCCTAATAAAAGCATATCTCTTTCTTGATTTGTGGAAGCGTGTGAAACTGCGTCCTGCAGAAATTTTGGAAGTTGAGGAAATAAATTATCTGGGAAAAAAGGCAGCTTTTCAATACTATCTATATTCTTATTTGAGCTATTTGAATCGATCTTTGTTTTCATAGGACTATTTTTTAGTGTTATAAGCTATATAATTTTTAGCTTGTCCTTCAATTTCTACGATAGACAAAATTTTACCTGACTTAATGTAATTTAAAAGTTCAGTTCTAGAAAAGTAAAGCCTTCTTCCCTTTTTCATTGCAGGAAGTTCTCTTTTATTTACTTTGTTGTAAATAGTAGATACAGAAAGATTTAAAAAATTTGCAGCATCTTGTACTGTGAGCAGTTGGTTTGTATTTTCAACTTGCTTTGGAGATTCGAGCAGCTTTGTAATGTGATCGATTTTCTCATTAAGTTCTTGGACTACTTGCGGTAGTGAATCGAAATTTAATTTTAACATATTAATATAATTATTGATTAAGTCAAATACTTCTTGTATTTGATCTGGGCCAAAATTATATTAGATGAATTTTTAAATCGAACGGGGATAGACGCGTGTTTACGGGTGAACAAGGCGTGTTTACGGGTGACGGAAAATTTAAGTAAATATTATTTTATTAAATCATCATAACCAATTGGTTTTGAAGATTTTTGAATTAAAATTGTAGTATCAGAACTAAGGTCTTTGAAGCACCCTCTTATTAGATCGTAAAAACTTTCAGGTCTTGGTTTTTTGTTATTTAATAAGTCAATTAACTCTTTGAACGCATACCGTATAATTGTTTTGCCAGTATTTAGTTCCTTAATAGGTGAAATAATTTCTGGTAATTCAAGCTTGTTTTCAAAGTAATACGTAACCCAATTAACTAATTTTAAATAATCTTCTTCTGATAGAATTTGTTTCTTTTTGCGAGGATCTATTTTAAGCGTGAATTTGAAGGCTTTTTGAACAGTATTTTCAATATCACTTGGTTTAGAAGGTGATTTTTTACCCAGGAAAATTAATGCATCTATCTCATCAAGTTCATCTATTGTTTTCGCTTTGCTTGCTCTTTCGGCTTCGCTTTTTAGATACTCTAATTTAGATTTTCTAAGTACCAACGTTTTTATATAAATAGAGTCACTGGGTTCGATAAATGAAACTGGATCTTTAAAAATGACAAATCGATTATTTATAGCAATTTGTAATTTTTCAGCATCATTACATTTTTCCCAATCTATGGGCTTTTCGTATAGTCGATCCTCTAAGTATTGTGAAAATAGTTCTCTCTGTTCTTCCGATTTCTCATATAAGGTGTTTAGAAGGTATTCTTCCTGAAACTCAGGAGGTATGCCAGAAAGATCAATTTCTTCATTATCTTCATACTTTGAATATGACGCATCAATTAATGCCGTGATATTAGAAATTAAATTATTGTAAAATTGCTTTTTTGAAAAGATATTTCCTCCATTGGAACTTTCTCTGACCTTTAGCTGCTCTGTATAGTAAAATTGTGCTATTTCACTAATATTTTCTGTTGTATAATTTATGTAGCTTTTAGCTATAAGATCAGTAAAAAAAGTTTTCATAGTTATAAAGTGTTAGTAATGTGGTATGTCAATTTTTATAGAATGCATTAGAAGTCCATTAATTTACTAGCAAACTCCTTTTTGGTTTCATCCTCAAAACCTGCAAAATATCCTTTTGTGACATTTAAGCTGCTGTGGTTTAAAGCATCGCTGATAAACTCCATTGAAGCTCCTTTTTGAATGGAGACAGTAGCGAATGAGTGCCTCGCCCAATATGAGGATATTTTAAAGTCCAAACCTTCTCTTTTGGCTATTTTATTGAAGTGGAGGTTTATTAGGCTAACGAAGTTTTTTATTTTTCGTTTTTGTTCTGTTGCATCGTCAATGATTTTGACAATAGGGAAAACAAGTTGATCCGGGTTTGTATTAACACCTTGGTATTTATTTATGATACTTCTCGAATAATCATTTATAAAAATATTGATTTCTTTTAAGTTTCCTTTTTTTGTATTTATGGTTTTAGCCCTGTAGTACTTAATTTTGTCTCCATCAATATTTTTGTATTTTAATAAAGCAATATCTTTTATGTTCATTCCATTACAAGCGTAGCTAAAAAACCAAAAATCTTTCGCTTTTTCTTGTTCCGGCGTTTCGGTTTTAGCCTCAAACAATATTTTTAACTGTTGTGGTGTAAGAGCTTTCTTTTTTCCGGTTGTTGTGGGGATTTGATATTTCCCTTTCCCTTTTCCAAATGGATATGTTTCTTGCTTAATTTCGTTTTCATTTATAGCATCATTAAAAATAGTCCTCAAAGCTCTCAAATACATTGAAACTGTCGTCCGGCTCTTGTCGCTGTCATTTATCATAAAACTTTCATATTTATTAAGCCATCCACTAGTAATGTCGTAAAAAGTTAAGTTTTGAATTTTAGATTTGCCATTAGAATCAAGGAATGTACCCAATGATTTTAGGCTTGAATCATAATTACTGGCAGTCGAAATTTGATCGAAGGACTTTAGTGTCTTAATTTTGTTTTTATAATGGTATTCAATATTTATATTGGCATCTTTACTTCGAAACATTTTCTTTTCAAATACTTCAAAAGTAAAATTATCGATATTTATAGCTACCTCGTTGGCTCTGCTTACAATGCTTTGTAAGTATATTTTCAGTTCATTTTTCTCACCCCTCACATTCTTTTCTGTATTGAAAATATCATCAAAAACCTCTTTTTGTAAATCAACACCTGTAGGGTAAAATTTTTGCTTTTTTGTGATAGTTGAATATAGCTGTAGCTTAACGGGAAATAAATCAGAAGTGTTCTTCTTAGATTTTCGTGTATCTAAATAGAGTGAAGTTTTGAAATCCATAGCGTCTATTTTTAAAAACAAATGTAATCATTTGCATAATATTTGCATAATAATTCGGTAAATAATACTTTTTAAAAGTAAATATCAGTAAGTGGTATTTTATAAGTAATTGATAATCAGTAAATTTAGTAAGTGTTGGTAAATTGTAAATATTAAGTTGGTACGCCTTCTAAGCAGGCGGTCGAAGGTTCGAATCCTTCTGCGATCACTGACAAATCAACAAAAAATTGAAAAAAAGCAAGCTAATTTTTAAGCTTGCTTTTTTTCGTTCTTTTAAGCTGTATTTGAGGCTGTGTTTTTCATCCAATAAAAAATGGGTGCGTAACTATTTAACCTTATAAGTTTGACCAATCTTCAACAGATAAATGAAAGTAAGATTAAACATTCACGAATACAAAAACCAATAAAAGAGGGATGAGTAACTGCGAAGCACATCACGAACATTAAAACCAATAAAAAATGGGTGAGTAAATGTTTAACTTGATTAGCTTTGATTAAACTTCAACAGATGAAAGAAAATAAATAACCCACCTCGAAAATTGCGTAAACGAGGTGGGGTTATAAATAATTCTGAAATAAGCTTACACAAATTGTCCTAATGAATAATAATTTCTAAAAGCTTATTCAAGCTGCACCAATAAAAAAATAATGGTAGGCAGCTTAAAAAGATGAGTTGCATAGCGACAACTCTTATAATTCAAATATAATGTATTTAATTATATAAGAGCGTTTTAAATTTAATTTTTAATCCAAAAATCTATTCAACTAATTTTTACAAAATTCAACATTTTATTCTATATGAAGTACTCCTTCCGTTGCCTTGTTGTTCCAGAACATTTTTTTTGACGAGGTCTTGCAAATCACGCAGGGCTGTATCGGTAGAGGTTTTGGCTATTTTAGCATATTTAGAAACATGTAGGCTGCCGTAGAAATCATCTAGCAGCAACTGTAGTATTTTCTGTTGTCTCGCATTAAAAACGGTATTTTTTTGAGTTTCCCAAAATTGAGCGCGGGCAATCGTTTTTGCGATAATTTCATTTGTTTGCTCCATTGAGCGCATCAGACAGTCCAAAATCCATAGGAGCCATTGTGTGACATCAAGGTCACCTTTTTGAGTACTTTCTAAGATGTCATAATACTTATTGCGTTCTGCTTGTATCTGTGCCGACATTGAATAAAATCGCTGGGTACTTTTATCGGCTCGGGCAAGTAACATATCTGTGATAGCACGCGCTATACGGCCGTTGCCATCATCAAAAGGATGTATGGTAACAAACCATAAGTGAGCAAGCCCTGCTTTCAGAACAGGGTCTATGTTTTGTTCTTTTTCAATCCATTCTAAAAAAATAGTCATTTCGTTTGGCACTTTTGAGGCACTGGGCGCTTCAAAATGTACCGTTTCTTTTCCCATAGGTTCCGAAGTTACCTGCATAATATCATCTCTCCATGCGGCAGTTTTTATCTTATACATTCCACTGCGTCCCGTCGGAAATAAGGCTGCATGCCAATCAAACAATCGTTCTGCAGTCAATGGGTAATCATAGCGTTGTGTAGCGTCCAACATCATTTCTACAATGCCGTCTAAATCGCGCTCAGCTGGTAATGCTCCTGCAATTTCAATGCCTAAGCGTCGGGCTATTGAAGAACGAACTTGTTCCGGGTTTAGCAATTCTCCTTCTATTTCACTTGATTTTATGACATCCATAGTCAGTGCCTTCAGCATCGTTTCTTCCTGCACACGAAATCCAAGTGTTTGCATTTGACCTAAAATCATACCCTGTTGATGGCGAACCGAACCGAGTGTTTTTGTTATCAGATCAGTATCCCAAGTAAATGTTGGCCAATTTTTTTGTTTATAGATATACATAATCACCGCTTTTTTGCGGTAAAAATAAATCTTTATAACCGCATTGGCAAGTTTTTGCGGTGATTATTTGTTTTAATCACCGCAAAATTGCGGTAGTAGTGTTGTAAAATCACCGCATTTTTAGATGTTATGGTATACATTCACGATTACCAATCTCCAAATCAATTTTCATTTCACTTCAAAAATAAATCTGCTACGACATGCTTTGACGTGGTCAGAGGTTACTTTTACCTAAATAATAATTAGAAATATGAAACGAGCATAACAAATTTTGATACACAAGAAATGATTAATAGCGAACCTGCCTGCCGGCAGGCAGGCTGCAGCTGTACCAATAAAAAATAAATGAAATAATAAACAGATGAAAAAAAGTAGTTTTTAAATGAAAAATGGAGGTGGTCAATTTACTCCGAAATTAGGTGGTCACTTTGAATTGGAATTAGGTGGTCACTTTAAATTGAAATTGGGTGGTCAATTTACTCCGAAATTAGGTGGTCACTTTGAATTGGAATTAGGTGGTCACTTTAAATTGAAATTGGGTGGTCAATATCACTGGAATTTGCATACGGATTGTACGGCATCTATTCAAGCTGTATTGTTTACTTGATGGCAGATATTAAAAAATTTTATATCTCTATGCTCCGGAATGGCAGTTAAAAATGCTTATAAAAACACCTGAATTTTAAGTGTTTCCAAAGGGGTCAGCTTGCTCGGGAATATCCATACGTTATTTATTGCTTTTTAATATAGCCGAGTCCATATTTCTTGCTTGCATTTAATGTGCGATTTGGCTAACGTTTATCTAATTCCAATAATATATCATAATTAAAACCTTGTTTTTTATTTACTATTTGTAAACAAATAGTATTAACGTTTTATTAACCTTTTTAACAATCAGTTTCCGATTTGTTAACCTTATATGAAGATTAGCTTGAATTTCTATTTAGATATTTGCCTCGTAATAATTAATCAAATTTACAAATATTAAAAAATGGAAAAAACAAAATTAGTACTGATAATTGCTTTGTTGGCATTTGTCATAGGCCATTCCCAAAATATTTTTCAGGGAAGGGTATTGGATGAAAATAACGAACCTTTGCCTGGTGCAACAGTAGTTTTAAAAGGTGGCTCCAATGGGGTGGTCACAGATTTTGACGGGAAATTTAAAATTGGATTGCCAACACCAAACAGTATTCTTTTAATTTCTTTTGTAGGTTACCTGTCTGTTGAGTTTGATACAACCAACAAGACAAGTACTGATATTATTTTACAGCCAGACGCTCAAAAGTTGGATGAAGTGGTGGTGACCGCTTTGGGAATTAAAAAAGAAAAAAAGAGATTGGGCTATTCTGTTCAGGAAGTTGACGGTGATTTAACAAAAGCCAGAGATCCTAACGTTATGAATTCATTGGCAGGAAAGGTTTCTGGTTTGGTAGTGGCCTCGTCCGCAGAATTTTTTACAGCCCCAAAATTGTATTTACGCGGAAAAGAACCTTTAATCGTTATAGATGGCGTTCCTTTAGGCACCGACTCCTGGAATATCAGTCCGGATGATATTGAAAGCATAAATGTGCTGAAAGGCCCTAATGCCGCTGCATTATATGGGTCTGCCGGCGGAAATGGCGCAGTTCAAATTACCACCAAAAGAGGCACTAAAGATCCTCGTGGTTTTGTGATTGAATTTAATCAAAACAGTATGTTACAAGGAGGGTTCAATGCGGTTCCGGAAGTGCAAAATAGTTATGGTCCGGGTTCTTATGGAAACTATGCTTTTGTTGATGGTAAAGGAGCTGGTATTAACGATGCCGATTACGACCAATGGGGTCCTAAATTTGAAGGCCAATTAATAACACAATACGACAGCCCTTTAGATGCAAACGGAAATCTAATACCAACACCTTGGTTGGCAAGAGGCGCAAACAATTTTGATAATTTTATGGAAACAGGGTTTTTAGAAACCTCTAATTTATCGGTTGCTTCTCAATTTGATAAAGGAAATGTTCGTTTCTCAACGTCTCATACTTATCAAAAAGGTATTAATCCCAATACAAAATTGAATATCTATAATTTTAATTTAAGCAGTAAATATAATTTTAGCGAAAAAACATCCATTGATGCGAGCGCCAATTTCAATTTACAAACATCCCCTAACAATACCAATGTGCAATATGGACCAAATAGTTATATCTACAATATGCTTATTTGGGGTGGCGCAGACTATGATGTTAGGGATCTAAGAAATTATTGGCAAGAAGGAAAAGAAGGTATTCAACAAAAGAATTTTGAATATACGCGTTACAACAATCCTTATTTTATGGCTTATGAATGGTTGAGAGGTTTAGAAACAAATGATTTTACGGGCCAAGTAAGTTTAAACCATAAGTTTACCAAAAATTTTGATGCTACCATTAGAACCAATATTGCATTGGAAAATGAGTTTAAAAGTGAAAAATTCCCCTATTCAATGACGACCTATGGAAGGGAAAAAGCACAAGGGGATTATAAGGAGTGGTACTTTAACAACTTGAAAAGTTATACCGATTTTATGCTAAATTACAATAATACGTTTGGCGATTTTGGTGTGAAAGCAACTTTAGGTTCAAATATCAATATAGAAAAATACAGAAGCCTTTATGCAACCACAGACTATTTGATTGTGCCGGGACTTTTTACATTAAGCAACACGCAAACTCCTGTTCAGCCCAAAAACTATAGAAGTCACTACGAAACCTATGGCTATTATGCGTCTGCCGATTTTTCATATAAATCATTCTTATTCTTAGGGGCAACAGGCAGAATAGACAAAGACTCCAGATTACCGGAGAAAAATAATTCGTTTTTCTATCCATCTGTTGCTTTAAGCACTGTTTTAAGTGAAGTTTTAGAAATTCCTTATGTAAATTTTCTAAAAGTTAGAGGGTCTTATGCTAAAGTGGGAAGTTCACTTGGCATATACAGTAACTTAAATACCTATAGGTTAAATAGTCCTTTTACGGTAAATGGCGCAAATTACAATCCGGCTTACGTAAATAGTGTTTTAGCCAATGAAGATTTAGAACCGGCATTTAACTCTTCAACAGAGTTTGGTATAGAATCAAGAATATTGCAAAATAAATTAGGAATTGATATCACGTATTATGAAAATAAAAACGGACCACAAATCTTCGATTTACAATATTCCGAAGCTTCCGGATATGACGGAAAAAAACAGAACGGTATTACCACCAAAACAAAAGGCTGGGAAATTGCATTAACCGCGACACCAATAAGAAATGAAAATTTTAAATGGAACATTAATCTTAACTGGGCTGCATATAAGGAGACTTTAGAAGAAGTGTATGATGGTATTGACAATCTTGGCAAAATAAAAATAGGCGAAAGAATTGATGCTTATTATATCACTGATTTTATGAGAACTGCTGATGGTCAATTAATTGTGGGTAATGATGGTAAGCCATTAAAAAATGCTTATCAAACAAAGGTTGGTTATGCTGCACCTGACTGGTCTGCAGGTATTGCCAACAGTTTATCTTACAAGAACTTTTCTTTTGATTTCTCCTTAGACGGCAGATATGGAGGTAAAATTGAAGATTATGTAGCTCTAAAAATGTGGCAAAGCGGAAGACACTTAGGAACTGACACTCCCGAAAGAGCTAATGATGTGCAAGGCATTAAATCTTATGTAACTGATGGTGTTGTAATTACCGGAGGAACATTAACAACAGATGGTGAAGGAAATGTTTTGTCAGACACAAGAACGTTTGCGCCTAATACAACAAAAATGTATTATCAGGATTTTTCAAAATCGTACCATGGTCAAACTGCCGCAAATATCATAGATAAAACATTCTTTAAATTAAGGGAAGTGAATTTAACATATACGTTTCCTCAAAAAATGTTGTCTAATTCATTTATTAATAGCGCTTCTGTGTCATTATTGGGAAGAAATTTAATTTATTTCGCGAAACATAAAGATATTGATTTAGATCAGTTTAATAATGAAAAAGGCTCACCATTACAGTCGCCAACAGTAAAAAGTTACGGTTTAAACATAAACCTTAAATTCTAAATAAATTAAAAATGAAAAAATATAATTTAAAAAAAGGCTTCATAATTCTAACAGTTTTGGTACTGGTATTTTCTTGTACTAAGTTTGAAGATTTAACAGACGACCCAAATAGCGCCACAAGCGTACCGCCATCCCAGTTATTGTCTGAAGTGTTAAATGTAATGAACAATATTGGGAATGACGGTGCTTGGCAAGAACCACAAAGAGATAATCAGTTTTGGGTAATATCTTTTGATTACTATGGAGATCAAGATTATAACTGGGGAGCTACAGGATTTAGATACAGCACATTATCCAATGTGGTTGCTATGGAAAAAGAAGCTGAAGGACTTGACAATCAAGATAAATATGAAGCTTTGGCTAAATTTTTCAAAGCATATTTCTATGATTATATGACAAAAAGAGTTGGTGATATTCCTTTGTCAGAAGCTTTACAAGCATCAGCAGAAACACCAATTACCACACCTGTATATGATAGTCAAGAATCGGTTTATGTTGAAATTTTAGATTTATTGGAAGCTGCAAATGATCAAATTACTGCTGCTAAAGCACAAGTAGGAACATCGGATATTTTAGGTGACTTTTTATACAATGGTGATTTAGACAAATGGCAAAAAGCGATTAATGTTTTTCACTTAAGGGTTTTAATATCATTAAGTAAGAGAAATTCAGAATTAAATATCGCAAGCAAAATAAATGCAATTGTTACCAATCCGGCTAAGTATCCTTTATTTACAGGAATTGAAGAAAGCATGATGCGCACTTTTGCTGATGAGCAAGGAAACAGATACGAGTTAAATCCCAGCAATTATGGATTTAACAGAAACAGAAACATTATGGGAGCCACTTATTTAGATTTACTTAAAGTTAATAATGACCCAAGAATTTATATTGTGGCAGATCCAGCTCCATTTTATTTTAATGCAAACGATCCACTTAACTTAAATGCTTATATAGGTGCCAATACTGGCGATGATCAAGGACAAATGCAGGTAGATTCTGATGCCGGAAAATATAGCTACCCTAATGAAGCGAGATATTACAGCAACTTTGAAGGCGAACCTTATATTCAAATTGGTTATGCTGAGCAAGAATTTATAATTGCAGAAGCGATTAACAGAGGCTGGACTTCCGGTAATGCTGAAACCCATTATATAAACGGGATTAAAGGCTCTATGGAGTTTTATGGTGTTGCACAAGCAAAAATTGATGCATTTCTTCTAAATGCAAATATTGTTTATAAAGGAAACAATTCAAATGGTTTAAATCAGATTTTAACTCAAAAATACATTGCCTTCTTTAACAATTCCGGGCTTGAAGCTTATTTTAATTACAGAAGAACTGGGATCCCAACATTTGATATCGGACCTGCAAATAAAAACGGTGGTAAAATTCCTAAACGTTGGAAATATCCTGTGAGTGAATTTGAAAACAATGCAGCAAATGTCAACGCAGCATTAAGCACTCAATATGGTGGTTCTGACGATATCAATGAAGAAATGTGGATGATAAAATAGCACAGTTTCATGAAACTTATAAAATTCATAATCATGGCCATAGGGATATTTTCCCTATGGTCTTGTGTTTCAGAAAAAAATCAAGAAGCGCCCAAGGTAAAACATGTGGTGGTTATCGGTTTTGACGGATTAAGTCCGGATGGATTGGAAAAAGCTGTAACGCCAACTTTTGACAAAATAATAAAAGAAGGCGCTTATACTTTTCAGGCACGTGCAGTATTGCCAACAAGTTCAAGTACCAACTGGGCGTCTATGATTATGGGAGCCGGACCGGAGCAACACGGGATTACTTCCAACAGTTGGGAAAAAAATAATTTTGTATTGCCGGCGGTTGTTCAAAGTGAAGATTTTATATTTCCCACCATTTTCAGCCTAATCGATAAGCAAATTAAAAATGCGGAAATTGGGGCAATTTATCATTGGGATGGTTTTGGAAGGCTTTTTGAAAAGAGCGCTGTTGATTATGATGTAAACGGAAAAACGGAAGATGAAACAGCACTTCTTGCCAGTCAATATATAGTAAACAAAAAACCAACCTTTACTTTTATCCATTTTGACCACGTAGATCACGCCGGACACGAATTTGGGCACGGCACAAAAGAATATTATAAATCAGTCGAAAAAGCCGATAAACTTTTGAAACAGGTTTTTAACGCGATAGAAAAATCGGGTATGGCCGATGAAACATTGGTCATTATTAGTTCAGATCACGGAGGCGTAGGTCTTGGACATGGCGGTGAATCACTTGCGGAAATAGAAATTCCATTTATTATCTGGGGAAAGTCGGTAAAGAAAAACCATAAACTCACCTATCCAGTCTATCAATATGACAATGCGGCAACCGTTGCTTTCGCGCTGGGACTTAAAATTCCCATAGCCTGGATTGGAAAACCAGTGAAAAACGCTTTAATGGGTTTTTCTGAAACCGAGGAGTACCCGTTACCAGAAAGATTGAAAGAGCCAATGATACTTCCCAAAGCAAGCCTTAATAAAAAGGCCGGAGGTTTGTTTGATGATGTGGCGGAAATTATCATTGAAAATCCAAACAGCACAGGAAAAGTATTTTACACCATTGACGGAACGATGCCTTCGAAAGATTCAAAGTCCTATAATGCACCTTTTAATACCAACAAAAATACCGTGGTTAAAAGCGCCATTTTTATGGACGGTAAAATAAGCAGTGCCGTGAGTGAGGCATATTTTAGGGTAAAACCAAAAAATCTTGTGGCGCCTGTGACCTATGAACTTTTTTATTTGGACAATCTCAGTGAAATACCTTCATTGGAAAATCGCAAACCGGACAGTATGAACCGTTGCTTTGAAATAACCTCGGATGAGGTAAAAGAAGAAATCAAAAACAATACCGTTGTCCGATTTAAAACCCAAATAGTTATTGAAAAAGAAGGTGAATACGGTTTTTATACCCGTTCTGATGACGGCAGTAAATTATGGGTTAACAATGTTGAAGTTGTAGATAATAACGGCGACCACGGCGTAAAGGAAAAAGCAGGTAAGATTGTTTTAAAACCCGGCAAATATCCTTTGGAAATCATTTGGTTCAATGGCGGCGGCGGAGGCTGGCTGGATGTGTTTTATCAGAGTGCAGAAATTCCGAAACAAATCGTTCCCACAACGGTTTTAGAATTAAAATAATATATTTGGGAATAACAAATCCCCAGAAAAATAAATAATTATATATGAACCTAAGCGATGATAACAAAAGCACTGAAGGAGATATCAATCTTACGCCTGCAAGAGCGGCTTGGCTTGAATCTGAGGTAGATGAAGACACAAAAAGACTGTTGGAAAAAGATGCCCGTTATTTTTTGCATCAAGCGATGTCAACGCCCTGTCTCGATGTTTTAAGGAATTGTGATGGGCCATATATTGAAAATATTTCGGGTAAAAAGTATTTGGACTTCCACGGAAATAATGTACATCAAATAGGATATTCCAATCCTAAATTAATTGAAAATATCATCAGCCAATTGCAAACATTGTCTTTTTCCCCGCGCCGTTTTACCAATGAGCCGGCAATCAATTTTGCGGAAAAATTGGCTTCGCTGATGCCTTCAAATTTGAATAGAATTCTGTTGACGCCCAACGGAAGTTCTGCCATAGGCATCGCATTAAAATTAGCAAGGGCAGTTACTAAAAAATATAAGGTGGTTTCTTTTTGGGATTCATTTCACGGAGCCTCTTTAGACGCCATAAGTGTAGGCGGAGAATCGGTTTTTAGGGATCACATAGGGCCATTAATGCCAGGCGTGGAACGTATTCCGCCACCGGTAACCTATAGAGGGATTTTTGAGAACAATGAAAATAAATGTCTGGAATATTTAGAATATGTTTTTTCAAAAGAGGGTGATATTGGCGCTTTTATAGCAGAAACCATCAGAAATACGGATGTGCAAATTCCGTCGGAACATTTTTGGAAAGAAGCCAGAAAACTTTGCACTAAATATGGTGTTTTATTGATTCTGGATGAAATTCCGATCGCTTTGGGGAGAACCGGAAAAATGTTCGCGTTTGAACATTATGGCATTGAGCCTGATATTCTTTGTATCGGGAAAGGTTTGGGCGGCGGAATTATACCGCAGGCGGCTATTATTACGAGAGATGATTACAATATTTTTAATGATATTTCTTTGGGGCATTATACGCATGAGAAAAGTCCGTTGGGATCTATAGCCGGACTAACAGTCATAAATATTATTGAAGAAGAAAACCTTTTAAAAAAGGTTAAAAATGATGAAATTTATATGAAATCAGCTTTGGCAGCGCTCAAATTAAAATATCGGATGATTGGTGATGTCAGGGGAATTGGGCTTTTGTGGGGCGTGGAATTGGTAAAAAACAGGTTAACCAAAGAAAAAGCAACTGAGGAAGCCGAAAAAGTAATGTATGAATGTTTAAAACAAGGACTAAGTTTTAAGGTATCGGCAGGGAATGTTTTGCAATTGTCGCCGGCATTGACCATTTCCAGAAAAGAATTGGATGCTGCATTGAACATTCTCGACAAAAGTTTAGCAATAATTCATGATAAAATCAATTAAATAAATTATGAAAAAAATTATTCCATCGTTCGTATTATTATTTTTTATTATTAGTTGCAGTGTTAACAATAAATCAGCAGAAAAAAATCTATGGATTATTTCAGCTCCGGCAGGAGAAGATATCACAAAAATTGATGCACTGGGAAAAACGGTGATTCCTAACGGCAGGTATATTACGCCTGTTGGTAAAAGTATCGTAACCGCCCCGCATCCATACGGATTGACATTAAGTCCGGATGGCAATGTTGCCGTTACCGCCAATTCGGGAACCAATCCCATTTCAATTACCATCATACGAAATATATTGTCAAATAATCCGGAAGTGCAACAAATTCCGCCCGGGCCGGCCACTGATAAAGGTGTTTTGGCCTCTGTTTTTATGGGTTTGGCAATTTCTCCCGACAACCAAACAATATACGTTGCGGGCGGACAAGAGAATAAAATTTATTTGTTTGATGTAAAATCAGGAGAAAATAAAGGGTTTATTGATTGCGCCCATAAATCGGAAAAAGCGGATTATTCCCACGGATATATTGGCGACTTAAAGTTATCAAAAGACGGAAAAACGCTTTATGCCGTTGATCAAATTGGTTTTAGGATGATAATTGCGGATACACAAACAAAAACGCTTAAACATTCGGTGCCAGTCGGCCGCTATCCGTTTGGAATTTGCTTGTCCCCGGACGAAAAAAAGGTTTATGTTGCAAATGTGGGAATGTTTGAATACGCTTATATAAAAGAAAGTAAAGCTGACAGTGCCAAAATAAAACCCATTGGTTATCCGGCTTTTGCCTATGGTTCAAAAGAAATGGAAAACGGCATCGAAAATGATACCATCTCGATAAAAGGTTTAGGTGATCTTAATGCCATTGAAGCTTTTTCTGTGTTTGCGATTAATATAGAGAATTCATTTCAGCCAAAAGTTGTTGCGAAAATTAAAACTGGCCATTTGGTTGGGGCTTTGGTTGAAGGAATTCCTGCGGTTGGAGGCTCAAGTCCCAATTCAATTGTGGCAACCAATGAATTTGTGTTTGTAAGCAATGGCACCAATGACAATATTTCGGTAATTTCTATTGAAAAAGACACCGTTATCAATTCAATTTACCTTAAACCGGATGACAGAATAAAACAATTTCGAGGGATAATTCCTTTTGGCTTGGCTTTAAGTCCGGACCAAAAACGATTGTACGTTGCGGAATCTGGAATAAATGCCATTGGCGTTATCAATGTGGCCGACCAAAAGGTTTTGGGACATATTCCAACAGGTTGGTTTCCATCAAAAGTGGAGGTTAGCAATGACGGAAAAAAATTAATTATTGCGAATGCAAAAGGTTTTGGCAGCGGCCCAAACGGCGGCAAAGATTTTAAAGCAGGAAAAGAGGGAAGTTATATTGGCTCCTTAATGAAAGGAACCGTTCAGGTTGTGGACATTCCAAATGATGAACAGTTAAAGGAAATGACAAACCAGGTTATTTCAAATAATTTTACATTCACAAAAGCATCCGATCCAATTTTTAAAAATCGCGAGAACAATCCGATACCGCTATACCCGGGAGAGAAAGAAAGTCCGATTAAACACATCGTTTTTATATCAAAAGAAAACAGAACCTATGACGAAATTTTTGGCCAGCTTAAAAAAGGCAATGGAGATTCAACAATAGCAAGATACGGGGAAAACGCAAGTTTTTCAAACAGAAATAAAACCGATTCCATTCAAAATGTAACGGTGATGCCCAATCACTTGGCTTTAGCGAAACAGTTCGGTATTTCAGATAATTTTTATGTAGATTCTGATGTTTCTGCCGATGGCCATCGCTGGCTGGTAAATACTTACCCAAATGAATGGTGCGAAACTGCCACAGCGGCAAGTTATGGCGGAAACCGAAATTTTAAGGAAGATTCAAAAGCTCCGGGAGTTTTTGCCATGAATGGGGCTGCGGGAGCCATTTATCCGGAAGATTATAATGAAGCCGGTTCTATGTGGGACCATTTGGAACGCCATAAGACAGATTTCTATAATTTTGGTTTCAGCATTATGTTCGAACCGGCGCTTTACAAATCCGAATATAAATATACCGGCATCAAACAATACGTTAATTATCCAATGCCACAGCCACTTTTTGAACGGACTTCTAAAACGTACCCAACTTATAATACGGCCATTCCGGATCAATTCAGAATAGATCAATTTATGAAGGAATTTGATAAAAAATGGATTGGCAGCAAAGAGATAATGCCCGCATTTACAACCGTAATTATCCCGAATGACCACGGCGCAGACGACAGACCGGATGCTGGATATCCTTTCAGGGAAAGCTATATGGCCGACAATGATTTGGCTGTTGGGCGCATTGTGGAATACCTTTCAAGAACGCCCTACTGGAAAAATATGTTAATTGTGATTACAGAAGATGACGCCCAAAACGGGGTAGATCATATTGACGCCCACCGAAGCGTGCTGATGCTTATTTCGCCATGGGTAAAAAGGGATTATGTGAGTCACGTACATTATAGTTTTGGGAGTTTATTTAAATCATTTTGGAATATTTTAGGGATACCCTATTTAAACCAATATGATGCCGGCGCCACAGATTTAAGCGATTTTTTCACCAATACGCCAAATTACAAGACGTACAATGCTTTGGAAATTGATTCAAGAATTTTTGATCCCCAAAAAGCTTTGGATCCTTTTGATGAAAAATTTGACTGGAAAGCATTAAAGGACTCTCCAAAAATTGACAATACAGAGGATATGCTTCGAGAAAGCAAAGAACAGGATAAATTCCGCTTGGAAAATAGGGAGAAAAAGAAGCAATAGGAATTTTATGAAAGTCAGTAAAAACAAATTATACACGATAATACATGCAATAATAGCCTCTTTCGGACTGTATTTTTGTATGTACGCCTTTCGGAAACCTTTCACCATAGCAACTTTTGAAACTATTTCTTATTGGGGAATTGATTACAAAATTTTGTTGATTATTGCCCAAGTTTTGGGATACATGCTCTCAAAATTTATAGGAATAAAAATTATTTCTGAATTAAAGCCAAAAAGCAGAGGGTTGCTTTTGGTGGGGATGATATTTTTTGCTGAAATGGCTTTGTTTTTATTTGCTGTTACGCCCCAGCCTTATAATATCATCTTTATGTTTTTTAACGGTTTGCCGCTGGGAATGGTTTGGGGTATTGTTTTTTCCTATTTGGAAGGCAGGCGCTTTACTGAAATTTTAGGAGTGGCTTTGAGTTCAAGCTTTATTGTGTCATCAGGCTTTGTAAAAACTGTCGGAAAATTTGTGATGGATGATTGGCGTATTTCAGAATATTGGATGCCTTTTGTGACGGGTTCTTTATTTATCCTGCCCTTGCTCTTTTTTATATTTTTACTGGAAAAATTACCCAATCCGGATAAAGAGGATCAATTGCTTAAAACCAAACGTGTTCCTTTAACATCAAAAAAACGTAAAAAAATATTTTTAAAATTTGCGTTTCCCATTATTATTTTAGTGATTTTTTATGTGATGCTTACCGCGTTCAGGGATTTTCGGGACAATTTTGCCAGGGAACTTTGGGACACCTTGGGTTATCAGGACAGTTCAAGCATTTACACAACGGCTGAAATACCCATAGCCATAGCAGTTTTAGTCATGCTGGGTTCATTGGGGTTCATTAAAAATAATATGAAAGCTTTTGTAATGTATCACTATCTTTTGCTATTGGGAACAATACTTTTGGGAATAAGCACTTGGTTGTTTCAAATACAATACATATCGCCTTTTGCTTGGATGAGCCTTACCGGTTTTGGCTTATATATTTGCTATGTGCCCTTTGGCTGCATTTTCTTTGACAGGATGGTTGCGGTTTTTAAAATCAAAGGCAATGCGGGTTTTTTAATTTATATCGCAGATTCATTTGGGTATTTGGGAAGTATGCTGGTGTTGCTCTATAAAAACTTTGGACAACCATCACTTTCTTGGCTGGATTTCTTTAGGAACGGCACCTATTTAATTTCAATTTTAGGCACAATGATAACCATAACATCATTGTTATATTTTATAAAAAAGAAAAAACAAAAGGATATGGCAGAGATTTCCATAATGCAAACAGCTTAAATGAAAAAACAATTTAAAGGAGATTGACCGTCAAATTTAAAAAAAATGCTAAAATTTTTAATAACAAAATAAATAAAAAATGATCAAACTTATTGTATTTGATATGGCAGGAACTATAATTAATGAAAATAATGTAGTTTATAAAACATTGCGTAAAGCCATAAATTGGCAAGGTTTTAATTTTTCTTTGGATGAGGTGCTATTGTATGGCGCAGGCAAAGAAAAACATCAGGCAATTAAAGATATTTTAAATTCAAAAAATCCAAATTACGCTTTAAATGGCGTTTCCTTAACCATTTTTAACGATTTTTCTGAACTTTTGAAAGTAAATTATGAAAATTTAGCCATAGAAACATTTCCCGAAACTGAAGAAGTATTTAAAAAATTAAAGGAAAAAGGCATTAAAATAGCGCTAAATACAGGATATAACAGGGAAACTGCGTTGTTGCTGTTAAATAAATTAAAATGGGAAGAAGGAAAACAGTATGATGCCCTTATTACGGCAAGTGATGTAGAAAAGGGGAGACCTGCTGCGGATATGATTTTTAAGGCGATGGAACTATTCGATATTACGAATGCGGAAGAAGTGGTAAAAATAGGAGATTCCATAATTGATATTGAAGAAGGAAAAACAGCAAATTGCGGCATCACCATTGGGGTAACCACCGGAGCTCACACCGAAGAACAGTTAAAAAGCGCAAATCCAACCTACATCATAAACAGTCTGATTGAATTAAAACAAATACTTTTTTAATATGAAAGATCTTATCATAGATACCGTTGACGCAATAGTTATCGGTGCAGGGACAATTGGCTCTTCAACAGCCTGGCATCTGGCAAAAAGAGGGCTGAAAAAAGTTGTCTTAATTGACAGAAACACCATTGGCAGCGGAAATACTTCAAAAGCGGCATCATTAATGACACTGGTCAGAACTAAAGAAGAATTGATTCCTTTAATTCAAGAAACATACAGAAACATTGGGGAGATAGAACTGCTTACGGGTGAGAAAACAGGTAAAAATACCGTAGGAACACTCCATATTGCATCCTCTGAGGAATCGGTTGCAAATCTGGAAATAATAGTGGCCATTGCAAATAAACACCAAATAAAAAATAAGGAAATTAGCCTTGAGGAAGTTAAATCAAAAGTGCCTTGGTTAGATACATCAACTATTAGGAAAACTTCTTTTATGGAAGATGATGCTTATGTAGATGCCTATTTGTTGGCAAATACATTTGCAAAAGCCGCAAAATTGGAAGGCGCAACAATAATGCAAAATACGGAAGTTCTTGAATTGCTCGCAGAAAACAATGAAATTAGGGGTATAAAAACATCAAAAGGAATTATTATTTCACCTATTGTTATTGATGCTGCTGGTTCTTGGTCCAACCTGTTATCTTTACAATTAAATATTCCAATACCAATGGCGCCGGTAAGAAGTATTTATTGGATAACTGAAAATATTGACACCTTGTTTCCTAAAAACCACCCGATGATCGTTATGCCAGATGCAATGGCGTACTCAAGACCGGAAAATGGTGCGTTATTATTTGGATTAAGAGAAGAAAACAGTCCGCATTTTCATCCAAATGAATTAAATCCAAAACCCAATGCTGATTTTTTAGGGCCTAAGAATGATGCTTGGGATATTTTAGAAAATTATGGAAAAGATTTTATCAATTACTTTCCTAAGTTTGAAGAAACGGGGATGAAAAACTGCATAACCGGAATTTCAACTTATACCCCGGACGGTTATTATACGCTAGGCACTTTTCCAAATTTTAAAGGCTTTTATGCGGCAACAGGTTGTGCAGGTTGCGGTGTTGCCGGTTCAGGGGGCATTGGAAGACTGGTTGCGGAAATGGCTTTAGAAATTCCTTTATTTGCTGAAGCGGCTGTTTTCAGCATTGACAGATTTTCCGATTTTGATCCGCTGTCTGAACAATTCAGGCAATTATGTTCAGATTCCAGAAGCAAGAAAAAAGATGGTGGCTAAAATGAAGAATTACTGTTATGGCGTTTCATTAAAAAAATACAATACAAGCATTTTTGCTGTTTTTGAACCCTTATTAATTGGTACGTGGGGGATTCGTCCGTCAAAAAACAATGAATCTCCTTCTGCCAGTTTAATTTCCTCATCGGCGATGATATAGGATATTTTGCCATTTAAAATATATTTAAATTCATAAGCGTCAGTGGTAATTTTATCACGTTTGCTGTTTGGCATAACTTCCAGCAAAACAGCTTCAAAACCAATGGATTTTAAACTTCTGTTGAATATAAATTTGTAAATAAATCCTTCCGCTTCCACCTCTTTTTCTATTTCAGTATAGGCATCATGCCTCGTAACAATATAGTTGTTGTTGTTTTCACGTTCCATCCCGTCAAAAAACGAACTGACATCAATTTGCAAAGCGCCTATAATATTGAAAAGAACCGGCAATGAAGGGATGGTGCGTCCATTTTCAATTTTGGAAATCAAGCCATTGCTGACTCCCGCATCATTGGCTACCTGACTTATGATTAATTGCTTTTCTTTCCTGATTTTTTTTATTCTTTTCCCGATGTCAAGCAAGTAATTTTCCATAGCGCTTATTTTTTTAAATAATATATGGCTAAGATCAACTTTTTTTAGGAATTTGCAAATACAATATTTCAAAAATCAGCGTAAGTTAATTCTTTTGGAATAACCTAAATCAGTATAGGATGCTACTTTTATAGATCTATTTTTAGTGATTTTTATGGCACTGTTAACTCAAATTACCAGTATTCCGTTCGTCCTGAACTGCCTGTGCAGACAGGCTTGTTTCAGAACATTATGATTAATAAAAAACGAAATACATTTTTAAATTCCGTACAAAAAAAGCTTTTGCCTGTACTGGGCTTGTTTAAGGAAAGCAATTGTTTTTTGTCTTTGCACTTTAAATCCCAGCTGATGTAAAAGAATAAATTATTATTTTTTAATAATAATGCATTAAGGGTTAAAAACAACAAGAAAAAGCAATAAATCAATGATAAAAAGCATCAAAATATTGTACAAAATACTGATAATCAGTATATTTATAGTTATTTTCAAATAATATAGACAATATGGTCAATCAGGCTAAAGCAGTAAAATTAATAAAAATATATCAATATGTATATGATAGATATGAAGAGGAATTACAATATCACTGTCAAAGATTCACCAATAATAATCGACCTGATTTTACAGACCAAGAAATTATGTACATTTCATTTATTTAATTAAAAGTTTCTTTGCGTTTACTTTGTTATTTTTGCAAAATATTTATTTAAAATGTCATTATTAGCAAAACAGCGCGCTGCCTTAAGCACCTATTTTTTTTTATTCGGTTTATGCTTTGCTACCTGGGCTTCCCGAATCCCAACCATCAAAGATTTTTTCAATTTCAATGAAGCGCAATTGGGCACCATATTACTGTCAATGCCCATTAGCTCACTTATCGGATTGCCATTTTCAGGCTGGCTTGTTTCTAAATTCGACAGTCGTGTACCTTTAATCGTTGCGATGCTGTTTTTAACACTGGCTCTTATGTTTATCGGTTTTGCCGACACCCCATTTTTACTGGTGGTTGCGCTTTGTTTGTATTCTTTTAGTTCGCGTATTTTAAATATTTCAATGAATACCCAATCCATCACCATTCAAAAAAAATATGCAAAAAAAATTGTGGGTTCTTTTCATGGTCTTTGGAGCACTGGCGGATTGTTAGGCGTTGTTTTATCGACCATAATGGTAAAATATCAGGTGCCTATTCAGATACATTTGGCTACAGTAGCCGTATTTATAGCGATTATTTCCTTATTGATATTTTCCTATACCCTCAAAAATGATAAATCAACTTTTGGCAACAAGTTAATTTTTGGAAAACCCGATCCTTTTATTTTTTATTTAGGATTGCTGGTCTTTTTTGCTGCAATCTGCGAAGGTGGAATGTTCGACTGGAGCGGTGTATATTTCAAAGAAGTCATAAAAGAACCTATTTTTACCTATGGCTATTTATTATTTATGGCAGCTATGGCTTTTTCCAGGTTTTATTCGGATAGATTGATGGAGGTCATTGGATTGGAAAAAATATATATTTTTAGTTCGCTGTTAATTGCTGCGGGCGTTTTAATGGCAATAATATTCCCTTATTTCTATCCGGCATTGATTGGATTTTGTTTGGTAGGTCTTGGAACAGCCGCTATTTTCCCAATGACATTTATGCTTGCAGGAACCTCAAAAAAATATTCACCGGGAATGGCGATTTCAATTATATCAACCTACTCCACAGTTGGAATGCTTGTTGGCCCGCCATTGGTAGGTTATGTGGCCCATGCATTTGGTTTAAAAAATGCCTTTTATATTTTTGTGGTTGCAGGGTTGCTGTTTATTCCTTTATCACAATTTTTCTTTAAACTTCAGAATAAAAATTAACGGATATAATTTTCAATTTTACTGGAAACCCATCAAAATCAACCAATGCAATAGACTTAATAAATAGATGGACTTTATTGAAATTTAACTATATTTATCTTAGTTTAGAGGAATGAAATACTTAAAAGTTACATCCCTCTTTTTTTTAATTTTTAGTCTTTTGCAAATTACATCTTGTAACAACAAGGAGAAAATTGAAGCTTCTAAAAAATCTTCAGCAGATTCTGTAAGTTTTTACATGCAAAAAATGAAAGATGCTTCTTTTGGGGATGCTATTTGTTTAAAATACGCAAACAAATCCTTCAAAATTGAAAATATAACCAGTCCCAACTCAGAACGGATTGAAGAAATACTCAGCCATAAAATTTATTTATTAGGCAACCTAAATCGGCTTGACAGCGCCATAAACAGCAGCAAAGAATTACTGCAATTAACCATAAATAAAAATGATTCTGCTGCCATAGCAGACAATTATTCCCGATTGGCTTATTATTATAGCCTGAACTATAAAAAAGACAGCGCTTTTTTAAGTTATGAACGTTCCAAACAAATTCACATCAATCTTGGGGACAGCGCAAAAATTGGTGAAAATTTAGCGCAAATGGCCATCATTCAATCCGATCTTGGCGATTATAACGGAAGTGACCAAAATGCAATACAAGCATTGAAATACCTCGATAAAAAGAATGATCTGTATCTGAATGCCATTTATAATTGTCTTGCCATTTCTTCGCGGAAGCAAAAAGATTTTCAGGAGGCAATTTACTGGTACGATAAAGCCATCGGTATTTCTCCGAATGAATTAAGTAAAGTTACGTGTCAAAATAATAAAGCAAATGCCTACCGGGATCTTAAGGAATATGATAAATCAATTGCGTTACTTATTGAGATGTCAAATGATTCCATATTAGTCAATAACCCAAAAACGGAAGCCAGAATTATTGACAACCTTGCTTTTACCAGATGGTCAGCTAACAATAATGCAGCAGTGCTCCCCGATTTACTTAAAGCCTTGTCTATACGCATAACTGAAAATGATTTATTTGGATTGATTGCAAGCTATGCACATCTTTCAGATTATTACAAACAAAAAAAACCTGAGACAGCGCTTGACTATGCTGCTAAAATGTACCGGCAAGCTACCGATCAAAAAAGTCCGCAAGATCAATTGGAGGCTCTGGAAAAACTAATTGAATTTGAAACTTCCAATAAGGCGAAAGTATATTATAGTCGATATGTTAAACTAAATGACAGTGTAAACGAGGCTGAACAAAAAGCCTTAAATAAATTTGTAAAACTGAAGTACGACACCGAAAAAAATCGTGAAGAGAATTTACAATTAAAAATTAAGGCTTCGGAAAAAGAATTGGAATTGGAAAAAGAAAAAACCACAAAAATAATTACCGGACTTTCAGGAGGTTCAATTATAGTTGGCTTGTTAATTTTTGTCTATTATCGAAAACAAAAACACCATCAAGAAAAAAGAGCAGAAGTCTATAAAACAGAAACCCGGATTTCTAAAAAAATTCACGATGAAGTGGCAAATAATGTGGTGAACATTATGAACAAAGTTCAATATACAGAAAATCCTAAAAATGAACTGTTGGACGATTTGGAAAAAGTGTATTTATTGACTCGAAATATTTCTCATGAAAACAATTCCATTGAAACAGGAGAAAAATTTGAGTATTTTTTAAAAACAATGTTAACAAGTTTCAATGCTGACAAAACAACCATTATTCTTAAAGATATCCATAAAGTTGCCTTGGCAGAAATTACAAAAGAAAAACAAATTGAGTTGTATAGAATTCTGCAAGAATTAATGGTAAATATGCGCAAACACAGTGAAGCTTCATTGGTGGCAATTACTTTTAAAAATACAAAAAATCATTATGCCATAAATTATTCCGACAATGGTATTGGATTAAATATGGAAGAACTAATATTCAAAAATGGGCTTGCAAATGTGGAAACCCGTATAAAATCACTAAATGGAACAGTTACCTTTGACACTGCACCAAATAATGGATTTAAAGCATTTATAAGTTTTAAAAATTAAAAACTATGTTTCAAAAAGTATTGATAGCGGAAGATATGGACTTTATTAATAGCGGAATAAAGGCTGAACTTACCAAACTGGGTATAGGGCAAATTGATTATGTGCAATATTGTGACGAAGCATTGTTAAAACTTAAAAGAGCGCATTTAGACAACAATCCTTACGATTTATTAATAAGTGATTTATCATTTGAGAAAGATGCTAAAGAACAGCATATTACCTCAGGAGTTGCGCTGGTAAAAGCCGTCAGAAATTCGTTTCCTGCATTGAAAATTGCCGTATTTTCTATTGAAGACAAAACCTATACCATTCAAAAATTATTTAATGACTATAATATCAATGCTTACGTTTGGAAAGGCAGGGATGGATTGCGGGAACTTAAGCAAGCCTTGCAAAAAATATCCAATTCTGAAAGTTTTTATATATCTCCGCATTGCGCAAATACGATCTCAAAAAGTGAAGCCGTTGAAATAGTTGATTTTGATATTTTTCTTATAAAATGTCTTTCTGACGGATTTTCACAAGAGCAAATTAGCGATAAATTAAAAGAAAAAAAATGGACACCAACTAGCATAAGTTCCATTGAAAAAAAAATAAAATTTTTAAGAGAACATTTTAATGCCAACAATCCTACTCATTTGGTATCTATTGCTAAAGATTTAGGACTTATTTAAAATAATCACAAAAAAATATTCTAAGCCTTACGGAAACCCGTAGGGTTTTTTCTTTTTATGGATTTAATTTTGAAGTATAATAAGGGAAATTGCAAAACCAGTAATTGAAAAAGAAGGATAAGTGCTAAAACCTTACAGGAAACTGTAAGGTTTTTTTAGGGGTTACTACATTTGGATGATAAAATCTTAACTATTTTAAATTCTCCAAAAAATGAAAAAAATTATATTGTTATAGTTATCAATTGACATATTTTTCAAGTCGCGCATCTATTTTTTACTGGTAATGGTTTTACTGGTACTGGCGGCAGTATGTCTTTAGTTCCTTTTTAAAAATTAAAATACCCCATTGTTGTCAATTTACTGTCATTTCTAAAAATGACCTGCTTAATTCAGATAATATGAATACCTTTGCACGAAATTTGAAAATACCAAATATGAAGCGTATCAATGAATATAAAAAAATATTTAAGGTAGCAGGGGAAATTAATCTGAAAGAACTTAAAACTACTTACAGAGACCTGGTAAAAGAATGGCATCCAGATAAATTTCAGGACGAAGCGAAAAAACTTGAGGCAGGAATTGTAAGCACAAAAATTATTGATGGCTATCATTTTTTGGTAAGCATCGCTCCCGAAACCAAAGAGGCAAATCTAAAAGAATACACCAGTCTGACTTCTGAATCAAAAATTGAAAACTTCCAACATAAAAGTATGCTTTTGGAAATTACGTTTGCTTGCGGAACCACTTACGAATATTTTGGCGTAAACCAAAACTTATTTACCAAATTCGTGAATAGCGGACAGCGATCTAATTTTGCCAAAAGAAAATTATACAATTCTTTCCTTTACAGAAAATCAAAAAAGGCTGCCGAACTGTCATACTCCATATAAAAAAGATGGGCCCGATACAAAAATATAGGGCTCTTTTTTTGTCAAAAATAATAGTGTATTTCACCATTGGTTTTTAAATATTTTTGATATGTCTCCTCAAAAAATGAGACGAATTGAGTGAATTATTTATAAATGTATATAAGCAACATCGCCACGCTTACCGCTACCAATAATTTATTTAAAATAGCCAATTTTTCATCGATTGAAGCTATTTTTTTTTTGTATTGCTCCAATTGAAAATCAATATAGTCTAAATCTTTTTCCATTTTCCCAATTTTAAACGCCAATATTTGTGGGGAAACAAATAATAATTAATTAACTGTCAAAATTTTCGGGGTTATTTTGGGGTATTTAGGGTTAGTTTTTTATCCAAATTTTTTGGGTGTTCTCATATTTTCGTCCATTTCCTTTTTTAAATCCACGGCCTGTATGTAAATGGAAATTTTGCTTCTTATAAAATAAAGAATCACAAGGATCACCACTAAAAAAGGGACAGTATATATAAACTCAACTTCATCAACATATAATTCACTGTCGTTAATGACAGCAATTAGCTGGAATAAATAAACTGTTATGGGGATAATAAGCGCATGCACCCACCAAGTTTTATTGGTGATAAACCATATAAATAAAAGTAACAATGGAACAAATTTAGAAAACAAAGTGTAAACGAACACTTGTACTGTTGGATAATAGCCATTTTTTATTGTACCAAAAATAGTATCCATGATTTTAATGTCCTCAGGGATATTTTGGTAAAAATATAGTAAATAGGGTGTGGAGATGATGAATATCACCATTAAACTGCCAATTAACAAAGATGTTTTTCTGTTGCCTTTCATTATTAAGTTGGGGTTATAAGAATTCAAATATAATTAATAAAATTCGATTGTGCAACTTTATTCCAGCAGAAAAACCACAATAAAAATATTATTGTGGTTTGCATTATTTAAAATTAAAAAAATGTTTTTTGTAATTAACTATTATCCTTGTCTAGGGATAACGATATCACCTTTAAAAATAGCTTGATTATTTGTTGATGCGTAGCTTAAAACTGTTATAGCTATAAAACCTGCTACAAGTAGCAATCCGAAAATTAATTTTAATTTTTTCATGTTAAATAAGAATTAAATGATTAGTAAGAACATCAAATATAGCATAAATCTAACATAAAGACAAAAAAATTCCGCATTTTTTCTGAATAATTTTAGAAAAAATGGGTTCGAAAAGCTATTTTTCTCTTATTTTACAAGGGTTTAGCCCTGTGTTAAAACAGATAAAATACTTCTAATTTTACTGAATAAAACTTCTATTTTGGAGATTTTAAAAGCTAAAACTGATTTTTTGATCGATAAAAACGGGTATTTTTATCGTAAAAACCAACTAATTGCAAACCCTCTCCGTAAAAATTTGCAATCTCAGGGACGCTCTTATGGAACAAATGTAAAATAAAGATTTTAATTAGACAAATAAATTTACTGTTTATTATAAAAAATATGTATTTTATTTATCAAATTGTGTATTTTGTTGTTGTTAAGTGTTTTTTGGCAATGTTTTAACCTGTCAATTACTGAATGGGAATTATTAAAATTTGCACGATTGAAAAAGTGAATAATTTTTAATTTGGATGATGAATATTGATTTTCACACAGCAGTTATCAGAAATCTAATTCCGTCTTCGGTCTTCCAACTTCCAACTTACTCAGCATAAATGGTTGCTTTGTTGCCACGCGAAAAACCAATTAGACAAATGCCAAATTCTTTGGCGAAATCGACGGCTAAAGTAGAACATGCAGACACAGCGACTACGATAGGAATTTTGGCGATAAAGGCTTTTGAGATAATTTCATAAGAAACCCTTCCGCTTACAAGCATCACAAAAGATTCCTTTAAATGGTTTTTATTTAACAATTCTCCAACAACCTTATCTACGGCATTGTGCCGTCCGATATCTTCCTTTAAAGAAATAATTTCATAATTTTTATTGAAAATAGCGGCTGCGTGAGACCCGCCGGAAATTTCGAATGTTTCTTGCTTCAGTTTCATTTCAACAAACATTGCTTCTAACCTTGTAATGTTGAAAGCCAGTTTATTTGTTAATTTGGAACCGCTATAATTAATGTCTTCCAATTTTTGTTTCCCGCAAATGCCGCAAGAAGAAACTGAAAGCAGGGTGCGTTTGTTTAAATAGCCTTTACCGAGTTGTTTTTTTGCGATGGAAGCATTCAAGATAGAAAATCCGTTATCCCGTTTTTCAACCACTTCTATGGTTAAATTTTCTTTTCCTTTATAAATATCTTCCGCATACAGCAATCCTCTGATCAATTCAAAATCGTCTCCCGGCGTTCGCATAACCACCGTGTAAGGTTCGGCATTAATATTTATTTGTAAAGCAGCCTCAACCACCAACGAATCCGTTACTTTTTTCGGAACCCCGTTTGTGAGTTGTAAACCTTCGTAATTTAATGTCTGCATTTTTTGCTGGATAGTTGTATTGTTATTCGTTTAATGTTATATGTTAAATGTTATATGTTAAAAGTGTGATTATTGACTTAAGAGGAAAGTTAAAGTTGTCAAAATTCATATTAATACTTCCTCTATAAAATTAGCATAAAGTTTGATTTTAGAAATTTAAGCTAAAATATTAACTAGTAAAACTTGAAACCAGAAACCAGAAACTGTTTTCCAATTTTAAATTTTTTCAAAATCAACGGCCACCACTTTGTATTCCGGTGTCATGGTTTCTTTGTCTCCAACGCTTCCTGTGATCAGATTGATAAATACTTCAGGTTGGTGAAAAGTCGTTCTTAAAACGCCTCTTTTTACCGTTTTGGTGTACTTTATCGGAATGTCAACACTTCCCCTGTCGGAAAACAGGCTAACGATGTCACCATCTTTTATTCCTTTGGCCAAAGCGTCTTTCGGATGCACTTCTAAAATATCTTTTCCCAAGATGAGTTGATTATCTGTCCTGCGTGTCATCGTTCCAGAATTGTAATGTTCCAGTTCTCTTCCGGTGGTTAATATAAACGGATAAAATTTTCCATGGGAAACAATTTCCGGGGATTCTTCAAAATCGAAATGGTGAAATGTGCCTATTCCTTTTCTGAAATTGCCATTAACATGCAACATTTTTGTGTCGGTTCCATCTTCTTTAATCGGCCATTGCAAGCCGTTTTCACCCAATCGTTCCCAAGTCAGCCCTTTCATAAAAGGAATAACATCCGCTATTTCTTCAATTACTTTTGCGGCATCATAGGTCAGGCCGGTTGGCTGGTCGTAACCCAATCTGTGCATCACATCGATGATTATTTGTCCGTCTGGTTTTGTGTTTCCTATAGGTTCAATCACTTTATTAACGCGTTGCACACGGCGTTCTCCATTGGTGAAAGTGCCATTTTTTTCGAAATAGGAGGAAGCAGGCAGCACCACATCAGCCATTTCTGAAGTAGCGGTCATAAATAATTCCTGCACCACAATCAATTCTAATTTTTCAAATGCTTTTATGCTGTGATAGGAGTTTGGATCTGTCATAATGGTGTCTTCGCCAACAATATACAATGCTTTAATTTTTCCGCTGATGGCTGCATCAAGCATTTCAGGAATTTTCAATCCTGTACTTTCCGGCATTTTTTCAATCCCGTATTTTTGTGCGTAATATTGTTGAACATCTGGTTTGCTTACATCCATATAACCGGCTCCCTGATGCGGCTGCACGCCCATATCCGCAGAACCCTGAACATTATTTTGTCCACGCAACGGATTTAAACCAACACCATTTCGCCCAACATTTCCTGTCATCATCGCTAAATTGGACAATAACATCACGGTTTTACTTCCCTGAAAATGCTCCGTTACACCCAAACCATGAAATTCCATGGCTCTTTCTGCGGATGCATAAGCAATTGCGGCATCTCTAACCAATTCTTTGGAAACGCCCGTAAGTGTTTCCAATTCATTCATATTAAGCTGTTCCACATGGTTTTTAAATTCGGCATATTTCTCGGTATAAGCATCTATAAAATGCTGATTTACCAAACCTTCTTTAATGATATAATAAGACATCATATTAAGTACGGCCACATTGGTTCCCGGCCTGATTTGAAGGAAATAAGTCGCCAAATCGGCCAAAATTGTTCTTATCGGATCAACAACGATGGAAGTGACGCCTTTCATAAACGCCTGCTTAATTTTAGCGCCCGTTACAGGATGCCCTTTTATCGGATTTGCCCCAAAAAGAAAAATAGCGTCGGTTTGTTTTAAATCTTCTATGGAATTTGTGGCAGCGCCGGTTCCGAAAGCTTTTTGCATTCCGAAAGCGGTTGGCGCGTGGCAAACACGTGCGCAACCGTCAATATTATTGGTTCCAACGGCTACACGAATCATTTTTTGCATCAAATAATTCTCTTCATTGGTGGCTCTTGAGGAAGAAATTCCGCCAATGGCATCTGCGCCGTATTTATTTTTGATGTCGGTTAATTTCGAAGCGATAAAATTGTATGCTTCATCCCAGGTTACCACTTCAAATTTTCCGTTCTTTTTGATCATTGGCTCCCTTAAGCGATCTGGGTGATTATAAAACTGAAAGGCGAAACGTCCTTTTAAACAGGTATGTCCCTGATTTACCTCAGCAGTTTCCGGAGCTTGGATTCCCCTGATTTTTCCGTCGATGACGGCAACTTCTAACTGACATCCAACGCCGCAATAAGTGCAAGTTGTTCTAACGGTTTTATCAGGAATTAAGGTTTTGGTTTCATATTTGTCGGTCAAGGCTTCGGTCGGACAGGTTTGTACGCAGGCGCCGCAAGAAACGCAGGCCGATTCGTTAAAAGTGGTGTCGAAACCTTTGATAATGTTGGTGGCGAACCCGCGACCCGACATTCCCAAAATCATTTCTCCCTGAATTTCTTCACATGCTCTCACACACCTAAAACAATTAATGCACTGCGATAAATCTGATTTTATATAAGGATGCGCCCTGTCCGGTTGTATGTTTAAATGATTTTTTCCCTGCGGATAGCGAATATTCGGAATTCCGATTTGTGCAATGGTTTCCTGAAAAGGCGTTGCTTTTTTTTCTGATGAAGGAAAAATTTTATCTGAAGGGTAATCGGTCAACACCAATTCCACAATATTTTTGCGAAGGCGTTTCATTTTTTCTGTGTTTGGATAAATATACAATCCTTCAGAAACAGGGGTGTGGCAAGAAGCCATCGTTTTTGTCGACCCATCTTTTTCACGCGCCACTTCAACCGAACAAACCCTGCAAGAACCGAAATTTTCCAATCGGTCATCCTGGCACATGGTCGGAATGGCATTTTTATTTTCTTCAATTCTTCTTACAAATTCCAACATGGTTTCCCCTTGCAAAAATTCGTGTTCAGTGTTGTTTATAAATGCTTTCATGATTTATATTTTTTTTAACCGCAAAAGGCGCAAAGAATTACGCAAGATTCGCTAAAGGTTATTTACGACTCTTCTTATTCCATTTTTAAGGAACGCAACATTAAAATTTATGAGCATCCCTAATTTGCAATCTGATAATTTTAAATACGTTAAAACTTGTGCTAAATGAACATCATTTAAAGATTCAACGGATTTTACTTCAATAATTACTTTATTTTCAACTATAATATCAATTCTATATCCTATTTCTAATTTAACTTCTTCATAAACAAGTGGTAACGCTTTTTGTTTTTCTACGTTCAATCCATACTTTTTTAATTCATAAAACAAGCATTCTTCATAAGCGCTTTCCAACAGACCTGGACCCAAATTTTTATGAATTTTTAATGCACAATCAAAAATTACTTTAGAAATTTCGTTTTCATTCATATTTTTATTTCTTGCGAACCTTGCGTAATTCTTTGCGCTCTTTGCGTTTAAGAATTTTTTCCTATTTAAAATATTCCTTCAATTCTTCATTAAAATATTGCAGTGCATTTTTAACCGGCAACGGAATTCCGCCACCCAATGCGCAAAGCGATCCAATTTCAAGGGTTTCCAATAAATCATCAAATAGCTGGCGGTCAATCTTATAGTTTTCATGTTGTGCCTTTTGAAGCATTTCCATGCCTCTGAAAGAACCGATTCTGCACGGATAACATTTCCCGCAGGATTCATCCGCAGTAAATTCCATTAAATGTTCTAAAAACTGAATCATAGGAAAATCTTTAGGAATGGAAACAACACTGGCGTGACCCAATAAAAATCCGTTGCTGTTTAACGATTCAAAATCCAATGTTAACTCGTTAATTTTATCAAAAGGAACAATGCCTCCCAGTGGCCCACCAATTTGAAATGCTTTTATTTCCGATTTTAATCCGTTCCCAAAAACCTCAAAAACAGTTTTTAAGGGCGTTCCCATTTCAATTTCATACATTCCCGGTGTGTTGAAAAAACTGTCCAACGAAACCAATTTTGTTCCTGTTGATTGTTTTGTTCCCAAAGCCGCATAAGCCTCTCCGCCATTTTCCAGAATCCAATGAATGTTCGCAAATGTTTCCACATTGCTTAAAACTGTTGGTTTTCCAAACAAACCGTATTGTGCAGGATAAGGCGGACGGACGCGGACTTCCGGGCGCAATCCTTCTATTGAACTCAGCAAAGCGGTTTCCTCGCCGCAAACATAAGAACCTTGTCCGCGAATAATCTTGAATTTAAAATCGCCAATCAGGTTTTTTTCTTTTAAGGCTGAAATTGCTTCGCCAACAATGCGAATCGAATCGGGATATTCTCCCCTGATGTATAAAACGCCGGTATTTGCGCCAACGGTCAATCCTGCCATATACATTCCGAAAAGCACTTTATGCGCCTGATGTTCCATCAAATACATATCAGAATAAGCGCCCGGATCGCCTTCATCGGCATTGCAAACAATGTATTTTTGGGCGTTTGGTTCTTTTATAACGGCATCCAATTTAAACCAAAACGGAAAACCGGCACCGCCACGCCCGCGTAAATTCGACGTTTTTATTTCTTGGATTACTTGTTGCGGATTGTTTTTAAAAACTTCCGCCAAATTATAAAACGCGGCAATATCTTCAATTTTTGAAGTTAAAATTGGGGTGGTGTTGCAGTTTATGTTGTATTTATTTTCTTGGTAATTTTTGTTAACAATGATACTTTCAAGTTCCTTTTCATTTGATGAAGAATAGGTGTTTTCATTGAACATAAACGCATTGTTTGTGTGGCAACGGCCCAGGCAGGCAGCGTGGCCGATTTCGTTTTTGTCAAAATGATTTTCTAAATGCTGACGCAATTTATTTTGTGTATTGGCAACCATGCAAGCCGTTCCGCTGCACACATGAATTTTTTTGTTCCGATTGCTTTCTCTGGTGAAATCATAAAATGATGCGGTGCCCGCGATAACGGAATCATCTATCATAAACCGTTTTGCCAGTTCCTGAAAATCTGACTTCGGCGCATTTTTATGCGATAAATCCGCGATATTTTCGAACAAATTATCATCCAATTCCTTTCTTGACGATAACGAGCGTATATTTTTATTTGCCATTTTATTGAGTATAAACGGCTAAAAATACTAAATTTTAATGATTTTAGCTAAGGCTCTGCAAAGAAATAAAGCGCGAAAGAACCAGATAAAATGTATCAGTTATTGCTTTACAGCGCCTAATGCAACTTTTACGTTTTCTCACAAATGAGCACCATAAGCTTGTTGTTTAAATCGGTTGTAAAAAACAGGTACTGGTTTCCGCCATCTTTTAACCCGGTTTTTTTCCGAATCTGAACAACGGTTTCAGGGAAATTCCGGGTGGTAATATTGGCTTTTTTCGTTGGAATTAGTTTCAGCAATTGCTTTTTGTCATAAGAAATGCATTGTTGTATTTCAAAACGCCTTCCGGGAAAATCGGTCAAATTATCCGAAGTGTATAAATGCGAATGCTGATGCAATTTATCAATTTTTAAATGTGCCGATATTTGTTGAAAAGCACCTGCTTTTAAAATGGCGGAATTGGGTTCAAAAAGATATTTTTTTGGCTCGGAATAAGTTGCGGAAACTTCTTCATTTAAGCTAAAATCAAATGCCTGAATTCCTTCCTTATTTAAGTTAATGGTTTTAATGTCAGTATTTTTCGTATAATTTTTCTCCAATAAAAACAGCAATTCCTTTACTTCATTTTCAACGGCAACCACATGAATTTCTTTGACAAATTGTAATTCATTTATGGCGCTCGTAATGTCTAAAATAGGGGAGGCTTTCAGTAAAATATGATTGGTTTTTTGAAACAGTAAACCCAGATTTTCAGGAATATTCGGCAAGCAGTCTTCCAACAAAAAAACTTTTTCCTTGACATCATTTCTGCGCGAAGGATCGGCATAAATCCAATCAAATTTTTCTTGGGATTTTTTTAGAAATTCTATACCGTCGCCGAAATATGTGGTGATATTATTTACCTGTAACTGTTTGAAATTATGGGAAACTATGGCCGACAATTCTTCATCAATTTCACAATGTGTTATTTTTGCAACTTTTTGTGAAAAAAAATAAGCATCAACGCCAAATCCGCCAGTAATGTCGATGAGAGTTTCTCCTGAAACCAAATCTGATTTGTGTTTTGCCGTAATTTCTGAAGAAGTTTGCTCAATATTCAGTTTGTTGGGAAAGTAAATATTTTCTGCATTGAACCACGTCGGCAATTTTTTTTCACAGCTGTTTTTTGCCACTATTTGTTCTGCAATTTCCTGGATGGAAACCGATTCAAACGGACTTCCTTTTAAAATCAGTTTTGTTAAATCTGTTTTTAAATGAGCGTTGATAAAGTTTTGAACTTCTATTTTTAAAATATGGTGATTCAATGAATTGGTGTTTTATAAATTGCTAAGTTCCAATAGTTTTGAAATGGTATTCCAATTTCTTGTTGTTGCGGATATTTTCAATTTTCTTTCAAATAAATTGTTGTTTAAGAGCGTTTTTCCGTAACCATTTGGGCAATAAAGGTAAATTGTTTTGTCCACAATAATGAAAGTATCTTCATTTTTACTTAAACTTTTAAGTGGAACAATATCGTTTTCATTTGGCTTGTTGCTCAAAAGCGTCACATGAAGTTTAGTGATATCGATGTTTGGTTCATGTAAAAACGGATTTGAAGCATAAATGGTTTCCAACGATTTTTTGGTTAAAACGATCACTTGAACCAAGTAGCCAAAAGTTTGCTTTATGCTATTTCTAATTTGTTGCTCAATTTTGTCAAGTTCCTCTATATTTGTTTGAAAAACAACATTGCCGCTTTGTATATAAGTTGTTGCCAAATATGGCGGAAAAAACTTGAACATAAGATATGAAAGAAATAAAATTACACGCTGGAGGAGAAAATGATTATCTTAATTCTTTGAAAGAAAAATATGAGAATTTAAAGAATAAATTGATTAACAATAAAAATATCACCGAAAAAGAACGAATTGAAAAATTAAAAAAAATTAGTGAAAATTTTGAGAATGATAAAAAAGATTTGAATCGAAAATTATTCTAAATATAAATTGTTTTGATTTGAGCAAAATAGCGGACTTAAAAGTTGAAATGCAAAAACTTATTGAATCGCACAGATTTTCTTATAATTACGGATTTTGAGAATTAAAACGGTCAGATTTGAGAAATGAGTTGGAAAAGATAATTGAAAAATAATTATGACAAACAAACGAATTAAACGAATAATCATAATAAATGAAAAAATTGGCGCTTCATTAATAATGATTGGCACTGTATTTAATCTTCAACATTGGCCTTATGGTAAGATAATTTTAATATTTGGAATTATTTTAGGAGGAGGCTCGTTGTTTTATGAGAAATTTATCTTGCAGGAATAATTATTGGATTTGATATTATTTCGTAAAATTTAAAAGAATAATTTGAGTAAATTAGAATGATTAAAAATTACTGTAAAAAGCCACATTAGGCAACACCTCATAAAATTTATGCTCACATTTGAACTAAATAACGAACCGACAAACATTCAACTAACGATTTGCTACGTCCGAAAATCTCCGATTTCTCAGTCGCACAAATCTTATAAAAACTCGTTACATCATCGAAACCCAATTCAATAAAAAGCTGCTGCAGCTCGGTCATTTTTATTTTATTGCAACCAGAAACGTTGATACCTCTTAAAAGCGCTATGAAAGTATTGGTCGCCATATCTATTTAATCTTTTTTGTAGCAAATTTTATCAGAAATATTGGAGGTGCCAAATTGACTCCTCAAGTTTTTGAATTCATTTTTGGAGCGCTCAAACATAAATAATCTTAATTTTTAAACAAAACTACAAATCCTTAGCCATCAATTTCACAATTTTATTAGCCGGTAAAAATGCTTTTAAAATGACTTTTATGGCGGTATACGTCGGCACAGCCACGATCATTCCAATAATGCCAAATAAAATCCCGCCAATAATAATCACTAAAAATATTTCCAATGGATGCGATTTTACGCTTTTTGAAAATATAAAAGGCACGCTCACATTATTGTCAATAAATTGGGCCACCATATAACCAATCATTACATAAATGGTGGTTGGCAATATTTCTGTTTGAAAATCTTGTCCTAAATTGTTGCTCATGGTTAAAATCAGCAGGAGAACGCCGCCAAATAATGGACCTATATATGGAATTATGTTTAAAAGCGCACATAAAAATGCGATTACAATAGCGTTTTCTATACCAAAAATTGCCAAAATAATTAAATACAATATGAAAAGGATTAAAATTTGAAGCACCAAACCTATAAAATATCTCGACAATAAATTGTTGATGGAGGCTAAAGCATTTCTCAGTTTTGGCTCGCTTTTATCGTTGACAAAGGCATACAAGGAATTTTCCATGATGTGAGAATCTTTCATTAAAAAGAAGGTGATGAAAATAACTGTAAATAATCCAACGCTTAAGCTGCCGATGGTTCCGATAATCGCATTTAACAAATCTGGAATGGCTTTCAGATTTTTAAACAAATCGGCATTTTTTAATTCATTTAAAATATCAATATTATGCAGAAAAAAGTAATCGTTAATTTGATTCAATAATTTTTCAATATTCATTTGAAGTTGCTCAATATTTAACAACGATAAATTTTCGCCCTGTTTAATGATAAGCGGAATAAACATACTTATGACCCCGGCTAAAATCCCTAAAAACAATAACATAGTGGTCAAAACGGCCACAGAATTCGGAAATTTAAGCCTACGTTTTAAAAAATGAATAATCGGACTTCCAATCAATGCAATAACAACTGAAATTGCGATATACGCGATAACGGATTGTATTTCGTACAAAAAATACAGCAGCAAAAAAACGCCCGCAATAACGGCAATTGCTTTTAAGATTCCGTTGGTTATTGTGTTGGAATTCATATTTTTAAATGTTTAATCGTTTAACTGTTTAACCGTTTAACTGTTGAATTGTTTAACTGTGTAATTGTTTTTTTTAATTTCGAATAAAACTCAATATCCAGCCGCTTTATCATCGCCTCTATAATCTGCGCCGCCCTCTAATTTTCCGTTTGGCAATTGCAAAATAGCATCGACTTTGCCTAAAATTACGCTATTTTCCTGTTTAATTTGATAGCCTTTTTCCTGCAATTGATTTAGCAGCAAACTGTCAAAGCCAATCGGTTCAAAAGTTACAACATCCGGCAGCCATTGGTGGTGAAATCTTGGTGCGTTTACGGCATCCTGCATCCCCATTTTAAATTCATATACATTTAAAATAGTTTGCAGCACTGATGTGATGATGGTTGAACCTCCCGGCGAGCCAACAGACATATAGAACCGATTGTTTTTTTCGACAATCGTGGGCGTCATAGAACTTAGCATGCGTTTTCCGGGCGCAATTGAATTTGCTTCGGCGCCAATCAATCCGAACATATTGGGCGTTCCGGGTTTTGAACTGAAATCGTCCATTTCATTGTTTAAAAAGAAACCGCCTTCAGAAACAAAAACTTTGGAGCCATAAGCGCCATTTAAGGTAGTTGTTGCGGAAATAGAATTTCCATATTGGTCAACAATGGAATAATGCGTGGTTTCGTCGCTTTCATAACCGACAATATTACCGTGTTTTATGGTTGAAGAAGGCGTGGCTTTGTCCCATGAAAAATTGGCCATTCTTTTTTGAACGTATTTTGAAGAAATTAACGTGTCAATCGGAATTTTTACGAAATCGGGATCGCCTAAATAATAGGAACGGTCGGCATACGCCCTTCTTTCAGCTTCGGTAAGCAATTGAACGGATTTTAAGGAATTATGTCCATAAGAAGCAATGTCAAACGGTTCAATCGCCTTAAAAATTTGCGCGTTGCAAATTCCGCCGCTTGATGGCGGCGACATGGAAATAATTTTCAAGTCTTTGTAGTTAAACTCAATTGGAGTTCTCCATGTTGCTTCGTAGTTTTCCAAATCCGCTTTGGTGATAATTCCGCCCAATTTCTGAACATAATTCACCAGCATATCTGCAGTTTCTCCTTTGTAAAATTCATCCCTGCCAAAATCCCTGATTCTTTCCAGCGTTTTTGCCAGCATCACATATTTAATGGTGTCACCTTCTTTCCAATCATTGTCTAATATAATTTTGGAATCATTTACTTCCGAAAAAAAATGTCGAAAATCCGCCAGCCTTTCTGCTTGTTTTTTAGTGACCACAACACCTTTATTGGCCAAATCAATCGATGGCTGAATCAATTCCGAAAAAGGAAGGCTCCCAAATTTTTGGTGGACTTTAAACAATCCGTCCACCGTTCCGGGAACGCCAACCGCCATAGCGCCCAACGTGCTTTTTCCTTGAATAATATTGCCGTTTTCATCTAAATACATATTTTTTGAAGCTGCCTGCGGCGCTTTTTCCCTGTAATCCAAGGCGCCGGTTTTTCCGTCGTTGGTTCTGTAAACCATAAAACCGCCGCCGCCAATATTTCCCGCAAAAGGATAAGCAACTGACAAAGCAAGTTCTGTGGCAATCATCGCGTCAAAAGCATTTCCGCCTTTTTGCATGATGGCAACGCCAATTTTCGAGGCTTCTTCCCGTGCGCTCACAACCATCGCGCTATCGGCAATAAATCCGGTAATTTTATTATTTTGTGAATTTTCTACAGGTGCTACTTTGCATTGTGTAAATAAAAACACAAAGGCAATAATTGGGATTAATTTTCTCATTTTAATAATAATTCTTTAGTTTTTTCATTAGTAAATGCGATCAATTCTTCGAAAAATGCCGTGAAATCCGATTCAAAATCATCATAGTGTTTGATCAAATCTTCTATAGCCAAATCCATTTTTGAAATTCCTTTGGTGCGTTTGTTCATTCCTGTTAAAATTTTTTCAATTCCGGTAATTGAAGCATAACTGACCAACCAATTGTATTCAATCATATAAGGAAGCAATTTCTGCATTTCGGGTGGAAGTATTCCAATATTTTCCTGAAAAAATGAATAGACACTTTGAGCGTAAATTTCTAGCGGTATTTCAGAATAATTCAGCCAGTTTTTGGCCAAAAAATGATCATATAAAATATCGATGATTACGCCATCATAATGGTCATAACGCTCATGCAAGCGTCTTTTGCTTCTTCTTTCAATGGGATGCATATCCGTAAAATAATCAATTTGCCTATGCAATAAAATGCCTGCCTGAATTTCTTTCGGATAATTTTCGTGCTTTTTTCCTTTCACGGAATCAGCAATAAAATTGCCGATCATGATATTTTTATTTTCTTTGGAAAGGTACAAATGCGCCAGGAAATTCATAAATAGGATTTAAAACAATAATACAAAAAAATCCGCGAATAGCGGATTTTTAAAATTTTCTATTTAGTGGAATAATAATTTGTTAATTTTTAAAAATCTTAAAAAATTGATTTTCAGCTACATAATAAAATGTCTCTTTTCTATTTTCTAATAGCGGAGCGGTCTTTTATCTTTATTCCGAATACAATGATTTGTGTTAATTAATTATTCAACATCACCGGCATTACCAACATGGTAATAAATTCGCCTTCTTCAATTCCGTCGGCCGGCGTTAAAATTCCTGCCCTGTTTGGCATCGACATTTCAATCAACACATCGTTAGAGTTTAAATTGCTCAACATTTCGGTTAAAAAACGGGAATTAAAGCCAATTTGCATGTCATCGCCTTGGTAGTCGCAGGCCAAACGTTCTTCCGCTTTGTTTGAATAATCAATGTCTTCCGCAGAAATATTTAATTCGGTTCCGGCCATTTTCAAACGAATTTGGTGCGTTGTTTTGCTTGAGAAAATTGATACACGTTTCACCGAGTTTAAAAAAGTGCCTCGGTCAACAGTCAGTTTATTCGGATTTTCTTTTGGAATAACGGCTTCATAATTAGGATATTTTCCGTCAATTAATCGGCAAACCAACACCACATTGTCAAAAATGAATTTTGCGTTCGAATTGTTATATTCTATGGTCACATCACTGTTTGAACCCGCTAAAATCCCCTTCAATAAATTAAGCGGTTTTTTTGGCATAATGAATTCCGCAGGTTCATTTGCGGTAACATCGGTTCTCGAATATTTAACCAATTTGTGGGCGTCTGTGGCCACAAAAGTTAAGTTATCAGCGTTAAACTGAAAAAACACGCCGCTCATTACAGGCCTTAAATCATCGTTTCCGGCGGCAAAAATGGTTTTAGAAATCGCCGTGGCCAAAACGTCGCCCGGAATCGTGGTGCTGCTTGGCGACTCAAGCGTTACCGCTTTTGGAAATTCATTGCCGTCAAAATACGCCATATCATATTTCCCGTGGCTCGAGCTAATTTCAATGGTGCTGTTCTCTTCGGTTTTAAAAGTTAAAGGCTGGTTGGGAAATGTTTTTAAGGTATCCAATAATAACCGCGCTGAAATTGCCACAGATCCTTCCGATTCTGATTCCACTTCAATAACGGTGCTCATGATTGTTTCCAAATCCGAAGCCGATATTTTCAGTTCGTTTTCTTTTAATTCGAACAAAAAATTATCTAAAATTGGCAATGTGTTGTTGCTGTTGATAACGCCTCCCAATACCTGAAGTTGTTTTAATAATTGACCGCTTGATACTATAAATTTCATTTATGGTTATTTTAATGGAATGAGTTACAAATATATTCTAAATATGTTGTTTTAAAAAGATTTTTTATCAACACGTTATCAATATAAAAAATGCGTTAAATTTTAAACCTTAAAAGATGCTTTTGGGCGTTCCCGCCGAAAAGGCGGTCGGGTTTTTCGTTCCAAACTTTTTTCGCTAAAAAAAGCTAAAAAAGGTTTTCCTCTGCAACCCCTAACGCAAATTGAATTAAGATTTACGAATTACAAATTACGATTTTACAAATTTCTTTGTTCACCTAAGTAAATTCCCCCTTCGGGGGTTAGGGGGCCTTTTTGAAAAAATGTTAATACCTTCATAAAAAAAAAGTGAAGTCTAAAATTTAATTTTATATTTGATTTCTGCTAAAAATCAACATTAAATGAAGAAAATAGTTTCAATTATATTTCTAACACTCTGTTGCATCACCATCACTTTTGCACAAGCACCCAAAAAACCAACTTCAGGAGAAATCTACGAATCCATACAAAAACTTAATTTTTTAGGGACGGTTTTGTATATCGCTGCACATCCCGACGATGAAAATACCCGACTTATTTCTTATTTTGCCAATGATGTAAAAGCGCGAACCGCTTATTTAAGCATCACAAGAGGCGATGGCGGACAAAATTTAATCGGTCCTGAACTCAGCGAATTGCTGGGTGTTATCAGAACGCAGGAATTACTGGCGGCAAGGCGCATAGACGGCGGCGAACAATTTTTTACCCGCGCCAACGATTTTGGCTATTCAAAACATTCCGATGAAACGCTAAATATGTGGAAAAAAGAAGCCGTTTTAAATGATGTGGTGGCAACCATCAGAAAATTAAAACCCGATGTGATTATCAACAGATTCAACCACAAAACTCCGGGAACCACGCACGGACATCATACTTCTTCTGCAATGTTAGGTGTTGAGGCATTTGATTTGGCTTCGGATAAAACCTACAAAACACATTTGGAAAATGATGCCGTTTGGCAGCCAAAACGCCTGTTTTTTAACACGTCTTGGTGGTTTTACGGAAGCGAAGAAAATTTTAACAAAGCCGATAAAACCAATTTATTGTCGATTGAAATCGGCACTTATTATGTAAGCAAAGGGTTGTCTAACAGTGAAATAGCGGCTTTAAGCAGGAGCCGTCACAAATCCCAAGGTTTTGGCAGCACAGGTTCAAGAGGCACAGAAAAGGAATATTTAGAATTTTTGAAAGGTGATTTTCCAACAAATAAAAATGTTTTTGACGGCATAGACACTTCGTGGAATCGCGTGGAAGGCGGAAAGGAAATCGGGAAAATTTTACAAAAAGTTGAAGCCGATTACAATTTTAGAAATCCGTCAGCGAGCATTCCCGGTTTAATTGAAGCCTATAAATTAATTCAGGGATTGAAAGATGAGCATTGGAAACAGCTAAAATCCGATGAAATCAAAGAAATTATTGCGGCTTGCGCCGGATTGTATTTGGAAGCTGTGGCCAATAATGCATCAACAACCGCCAATTCAAAAAATACCGTCAAAATTGAAGCGGTGAACAGGAGTCCCGCCAATATTACGCTGGAATCAGTAGAAATTTCACCTTTAAATGCGCGTTTGGATTCTTTGGTTTCCTTAAAGCAAAATAGTGCAAACATTTTTACTTTGGGGATTGAAATTCCTTCAGAAATTCAGCAAACCTCGCCTTATTGGCTGCGCGAAAAAGGCAGTATCGGAATGTACCGGGTTTCAGATGAAAATTTGATTGGTTTGCCTGAAACACCAAGAATTATCACAGCGAATTTTAAGGTTAATTTTAACGGAAATATCATTCCTTTTGTAAAAAATGTGGTTTATAAATACAATGATCCCGTAAAAGGGGAAGTGTACAAACCTTTTGAAATACTGCCCGAAGTTTCTGCTTCATTTGGTGAAAAGGCCTATATTTTCGCCGATGAAAATGCCCAAAAAATAAGCGTTAAGGTAAACGCCATCAAAGAGAATTTAAGCGGAAACCTGTCCTTAAATATTCCCGAATTTTGGAATGTTTCTCCAAAAAGTTTTTCATTCATTCTAAAAGAAAAAGGCGAGGAGCAAAATTTTGAATTTGAAGTGAAGCCGCCTTCCAAAGCTGCTGAAGCATTCATCAATCCGGTGGTGCAAATCGGTAATAACAAATACACCGATGAATTGGTTGAAATTAATTACGATCACATTCCTTTTCAATCTGTGATTATGCCTTCAGAAGCAAAATTGGTTCGGTTGACCATTGAGAAAAAAGGGCAAATAATTGGCTATATTCATGGTGCCGGAGATGCTGTTCCAACTGCTTTACGCCAAATGGGTTATACTGTTGTTGAATTGAATGAGGATGATATTACCCCAGAAAAATTGGTGAATTTTGATGCCATTGTTCTTGGAATTAGGGCTTACAACACCAATGATCGGGCTAAATTTTATCAGAAATTTTTGCACAGTTATGTGGAAAAAGGCGGGACTTTAATTGTGCAGTACAATACAAGCCGCGGATTAAAAGTTGATGAAGTGGCGCCTTATCCTTTAAAATTATCAAACGACAGGGTTACGGAAGAAGATGCCGAAGTTCGAATGATCAATCCTGCCCACGAATTGTTGAATTTCCCAAATAAAATTACGGATAAAGATTTTGAAGGCTGGGTTCAGGAGCGCGGTTTGTATTTTCCAAGCGAATGGGATCTGAAATTTGAAGCAATTTTAAGCATGAACGATAAAAATGAACCCGAAACCAAAGGAAGTTTGCTGGTTGCCAAATACGGCAAAGGGAATTTTATTTACACCGGATTAAGTTTTTTCAGGGAATTGCCTGCCGGCGTTTCAGGCGCTTATAAATTGTTCGCAAATATGCTGTCAATAGGAAAAAACAAGTCGGAAAAACCTTTAAAAAACTAAGATGGAAAAACAAAAATACGTCTGGAAAAAGGAATATACGGTCGTTTTAATTGCCAATGCAGTTTATATTGTGCTGTTTTATGTAATCATGAAAAATTTCTCCTGATATGCAGTGGCTGGACTGGCTGGTGCTTATTGGCACCTTGGGATTTATCGTTTTGTATGGCGCATGGAAAACAAAAGGAAGCAAAAATGTAACCGATTATATTAAAGGCGGGAGCGAAGCGAAAGGGTGGACAATAGCTTTATCAGTAATGGCAACACAAGCCAGCGCCATTACCTTTTTATCAACGCCCGGCCAGGCATTTCACAGCGGCATGGGTTTTGTGCAATTTTATTTCGGATTGCCAATTGCCATGGTGGTTATTTGCATGGTTTTCATCCCCATTTACCATCGATTAAACGTATTTACCGCCTATGAATATTTAGAAACCCGATTCGATTTAAAAACAAGAACCATAGCCGCAATTTTATTTTTGATCCAGCGAGGTTTGGCTGCCGGAATTACCATTTTTGCGCCAGCCATTATTTTGTCGGCCGTTTTGGGCTGGGATTTAAACACTTTAAACATTGTTATTGGTGTGCTGGTGATTATTTATACGGTTACTGGCGGAACAAAAGCGGTGAGCGTTACCCAAAAACAGCAAATGGCGGTCATTTTTTTCGGAATGTTTGTGGCATTTTATTTAATTGTGAGTTATTTGCCTGCCGACATTACTTTTTCAAAAGCCCTGAAAATTGCGGGAGCCAGCGGTAAAATGGAGGTGCTGGATTTTTCTTTTAATTTTGAAAATCGCTATACTTTTTGGAGTGGCATCATCGGCGGGAGCTTTTTGGCGCTTTCCTATTTTGGAACGGACCAAAGTCAGGTGCAACGTTATTTGTCGGGTAAATCGATGAAAGAAATGCAACTCGGACTTATTTTTAACGGATTGCTAAAAGTGCCGATGCAGTTTTTTATTTTATTGGTGGGCGTGATGGTTTTTGTTTTTTATCAATTTAACGCATCACCTTTAAATTTTAATCCGGCAGCCGATACAGCCGTTAAAAATTCGATTTATTCCGAAGAATATAAAGTATTGGAAAATAAACATTTAGAGATTGAAAAAAGCAAATCTGTTGCAAATTTGGACTACGGAATTTCCTTGGATAATGAAAATAATTCAGCTCAGCTTGAAAAATCGGTACAAGAAATTCAGGCATTGAATTTGTTGGAATCGGAAAACAGGGAACAAGCCAAGGAAATCATTAAAAAAGCCGATAATTTGGTTGAAACCAACGATAAAGATTATGTTTTTATACATTTTATCCTGAACAATCTTCCGAGAGGATTGATTGGATTATTGCTCGCTGTGATTTTATCGGCGGCCATGTCCAGCACAGCTTCCGAACTCAATGCCTTGGCAAGCACAACGGTTATCGATTTGTATAAAAGAAACGAAAAGACAGCAAAAGATGACCGGCATTACGTGAAAGCTTCAAAATGGTTTACGCTGTTATGGGGAATTCTTGCCATAACATTTGCCTGTTTTGCCAATTTATTCGACAATTTAATTCAGCTGGTCAATATCATTGGTTCTATTTTTTACGGAAATATTTTGGGCATATTTTTACTGGCATTTTTTGTGAAATATGTAAAAAGCAATGCGGTTTTTGTGGCGGCATTAATTACGCAAATTATTGTAATTGTTGGCTATATTTATGATTGGATGCCTTATTTATGGTTGAATTTGTTTGGCTGTATGTTGGTGATGGGCATTGCGATACTGATTCAGGGATTTTCAGATTCAGAAGTAAAAGAATAATTTTTGGTTTTTCCTGATATTTCTTTTAAATATAAAATTATAGTATCTTTAAAAAAAAGTTGAATAAGTTATGACAAAAGAAACCGCATTAAAACTGTTTGAACAAAAACAAGTTCGTTCTTTATGGAACGAAGAAAAAGAAACATGGTATTTTTCTATTGTTGATGTTGTTGCTATTTTAACTGAGAGTAAGGATGCTCTTGCATATTGGCGAAAACTAAAACAAAGGCTTAAAGCCGAAGGAAATCAAACCGTGACGAATTGTCACGGTTTGAAAATGGTTGCTGCCGATGGCAAAATGAGAATGACTGATGTTGCCGATACCGCGGAGTTATTTCGTTTAATCCAATCTATTCCATCACCTAAAGCAGAACCTTTTAAACTTTGGTTGGCCCAAGTTGGAAGCGAACGGCTTGACGAAATGCAGGATCCTGAAATGGCTATAGACCGAGCCTTGGAACATTATTTACAATTGGGCTATTCTGAAAACTGGATTAACCAGCGTTTAAAAACCATTGAAATTCGCAAAGAACTTACCGATGAATGGAAAAGTAAAGGATTGAAAGAAGGTGCTCAGTTTGCCATATTAACCGATATCATCACTAAAGCTTGGTCTGAAAAACAACCAAAGAATATAAAATCTTGAAAGGGTTAAAAAAAGAAAATCTTCGGGACAATATGACGAATACGGAATTAATTTTGAATATGTTGGCTGAAGCTTCCACCAAAGATATTTCGCAGGCGATAAACCCAAAGAATTTTATAGAAAGTCAAAAAGTGGCGCAACAAGGAGGTAATAAGACCGTTGCAAAAGAACAATTTCAGTTTTTTAGGTTAATTCGAGAACACTTTTTTATAAATTCAATTTTTTTAAGTTCCTTAATATTGATTTTT
>LNAP01000278.1_pt1 | contig 58112 bp, 53 predicted proteins | sample 602601 | NCBI WGS metagenome assembly LNAP01 (sample SAMN02440304, study PRJNA202911) | soil metagenome | biome: Subtropical and temperate rainforests or woodlands; isolation source: soil samples (1 kg each in a 20% v/v slurry with milli Q water) were... ...
CACCGTCACCCGCGAACCGCCACCGCCTCCTCCGCCGCCGCCCGCCGCGCCCTCGCATGGCGCAACCCGTTTCTCCTCCGTATTCGGCACCAGGAGGCGCTAGATGACCCGGCATCGCGGACGCGGCATTGCGTCGATCAACTATCCCATCGGCATGAACCTCGGCGGCGATCCCAGCCAGGCGCTGGTGCATTCCAACCCGAGCGGCAAGTTCACGGTGGCGCTGTCATCCATCGACCTGGGCCAAGGCATGAAGTCGGTGACGCGGCAGATCTGTGCGGAGACGCTGGGCGTGCCGGTCGAGGACGTCTATGTCGACACGGCGGATTCCGACACCGGACCACATTGCATGGGCTCGTTCGCCTCGCGCGGCACCCACCGCGTCGGCAACGCCGTGATGGCGGCGGCCCGCGAGGCACGCGGCGTGATGATGGAGGCTGCGGCAGAGGAGCTGGAAGTCAACGCCGCCGATCTGGAAACCGACGGGCGCGGCAACATCCACGTCAAGGGCGCGCCGCATCGATCGATCTCAACCAAGGACGTCGCGATCGCCGCCCAGTTCAAGCAAGGCAAGACCATCTCCGGCCGCGGTATCTTTCTTGTCCCCCTCTCCGAGGTCAATCCGGAAACCGGTGAGATGTCGCCGGCCACTTGCTATGCCCATGCTTGCCTCGTCGCCGAGGTCGATGTCGATGACGAGACCGGCGAGGTCGCGATGGTTCGGATGGATTCCGCCTACGAACTCGGCCGCGCGCTCAATCCGCGCCTCGTCGAGCAGCAACTCGTCGGCGGCGCCTGGATGGGCGTCAGCCACGCGCTCTACGAGACGACCGAACCTCACTATCCCGAGTCCGTGCACGGCCCGCGCGACTTTGTCGAATATCTGATGCCCGGCCCGGGCGACATCTGTCCGCATGACATCGCGGTGCTCGAGCGCCCCGCCCCCGACGGTCCGTTTGGCGCCAAAGGCCCCGGGGAGATGTGCGCCAATCCGGTGCTGCCCGCCGTCGCCAACGCAATTTTCAACGCCGTCGGCGTCCGTATCGACGATCTGCCGATCACGCCGGAGAAAGTGCTGCGCGCATTGAAAGCCCAAGGTGGCGCGCGGCCGCAGGCGCGGCGCTAGAGATCTCTCCATGGCAGTCCGCAGCAACATCGTCGGCATCGATAGTCCGGAGGCGCTGGAGAAGGCGCTGCGCGCGGCCTATTACCTCGCCGACGACGGCCTTGCGACCGCGGCCTATCTCGGCCTTGCCCTGGGCAAGCCGCTACTGCTCGAGGGTGCACCGGGCGTCGGCAAGACCGAAGCCGCAAAGGCCATCGCAGCCGTGCTCGGCCGTCGCCTGATCCGCCTGCAATGCTACGAGGGCATCGACGCCTCTGCTGCACTCTATGAGTGGAACTATCCGCGCCAGATGCTCGCGATCCGGCAGGCGGGCGACCAGAGCATCGACATCTATGGCGAGACGTTTCTGATCGAGCGGCCCATGTTGGCGACCCTGCGCGCGCCGGACTCGACCGTACTGCTGATCGACGAAATCGACCGTGCCGACCAGGAGTTCGAGGCGTTCCTGCTCGAATTCCTGTCCGACTTTCAGATATCGATCCCCGAGCGCGGTACCCTGCGCGCCGCGGAACACCCCGTCGTCGTGCTGACGTCCAACCGGACCCGCGACCTGCACGAGGCGCTGCGCCGCCGCTGCGTCTATCACTGGATCGATTACCCCAGCGAAGAGCGCGAGGCACGCATCGTGATGCTGCGGGCCTCCAGCGTTGCGGAGGCGACCGCGCGCGCCGTCGTCGCGGCCGTCGGCAAGCTCCGGCGTGAGCCACTCAGCAAGGCGCCGGGCGTTGCGGAAGCCGTCGACTGGGCCGAAGCCGCAACCCTTCTCAACAAGAGCGGCGCGCGCTGGCCGGACGCCTTCAAGCGCTCGATCGGCGTGGCGTTGAAGGACGAAGAGGACCTGCACTTCATCTCTCCCCGGCTCGACGCGATGCTCGCGGAGGCAACCGCATGAGCACCGAACCGCAGCTTCCGCAAGCCGCGCGCATCTTCGTGTCGTTCGCCGGCTTGATGCGCGCCAACGGCTTTGCTGTCGCACCGGAGCAAACGACTGCATTTCTCACCGCGATCGAGCTGCTCGGCCCGCGCGATCTCCATGATATCCGGCAGGCGGCGCTGGCTACCCTCGCGCCGCCACCCGAACACCGCGCGATCTTCGACCGGCTGTTCGATCTGCATTTCCGCGGCAGCGAGGCCCTCGAGCGCGTGGACGACGGCGAGGACGACGAGACCGTCCGGCTTCAGGACGAAGGCCACGGCGACGAGGAGCCCCTTCTCTCCGACGAGGCCAACGAATCCGGCCTGACCGCAACGCGCACTGAAGCCCTGGTCGAGCGCCGCTTCGCGCAGCTATCCACAACCGCTGCGCTGCGTCGCCTGGCACATGAAGCGCCAAGGCGCCTGCCGCGGCGACGCGGTCACCGCCGCATGCGGGCTCGCAGCGGTCCCTTTGCAGACCTCCGCCGCACCCTGCGCGACAGCGTCCGCGGCGATGGCGAGATCCTGCGGCTGGCACGGATGAAGCGGCGCCAGCGGCCGCGAAAGTTCCTGCTGCTCATCGACGTCTCCGGCTCGATGAAAAGCCGCACCGAGGAGAACATGAAGCTTGCCCATGCGCTGGTGCAGGCGGCTCCCAATATCGAGGTCTTCACGTTTGGCACCCGCCTCACCCGACTAACCCGCGCGCTGCGGCTGAAGCGCCGCGAGCAGGCACTGAACACCGCGGCCCATCTCGTCAGCGACTGGGACGGCGGCACCCGCATCGGCGACGCGCTGCAGGCTTTCCTTGCGGTGCCACGGTTCGGGGGTTATGCGCGCGGGGCGGCCGTGGTCATCGTCTCGGACGGGCTGGAGCGTGGCGAAGTCGATGCGCTGCGCGACGCGGTAGCAAAGCTGTCGCGCCGCGCCTGGCGCGTGACCTGGCTGACGCCGCTCGCGACAGGCCCTGGCTTTCGTCCACAAACCGAAGCGCTCGTCGCCATCGAGCCCTTGGTCAACGATCTCATGGACGGGGGATCGAGCGCGTCGATCGTCGCCCATATACTGGCACTGGGACGAAGGAGAGTTGCGTGACCGAGATTGTCGACGGGCATCACCACATCTGGAGGCAGTCCGACTTGCCCTGGCTGACCGGCCCCATGCAGCCCCGCATCTTCGGACCCTACGAGCCAATCCGCCGCGACTATCCTATCCAGGAATATCTCGACGACCTCGAGGGCACCGGCGTCACTCGCTCCGTCTACGTCCAGACCAACTGGGCCAATGACCGTTTCGAGGACGAAGCCGCCTGGGTGCAGGAGACTGCCGACGCGCACGGCTGGCCGCACGCCATCGTCGCCTATGCCGATTTCGCCGTTGACGACGTGCGCCCGCAGCTCGACCGCCTGCAGCACTATCCGCTCGTGCGCGGCGTACGGATGCAGCTGCATTGGCACGAGAACCCGCTCTATCGCTTCGCGGTCAAGCCCGATCTCTGCATCGCCCCGATGGTCCGCCGCAACGTCGCGCGGCTCGCCGACTACGGCTGGAGTTTTGATCTCCAGGTCTTCACACCGCAGATGCCGGATGCCGCGCAGCTCGCCGAGTCCTGCCCCAAGGTGACTTTCATCCTTCAGCATGCCGGCATGCTCGAAGATCTCTCGCCCGCGGGCCGCGCGGCGTGGCGCGCGGGGATGGCCCGGCTCGCGGCGTGTCCGAACGTGGTTTCGAAGCTCTCGGGGCTCGGCACGTTCATCCATCGCAACGACCCCACGCATATCGCCGCTGTGGTTGCCGACACCGTCGCGATCTTTGGCGCCGATCGTTGCCTGTTCGGCTCCAATTTCCCGATCGAGAAATTGTGGACCAGCTATCGCGAGCTCGTCGACGCATTTCGTGCCGCAGCCGGCCCGCTCGGTACCGAGCAACAGAGTGAGATCTTTAGCGGCACCGCGACGCGCGTCTATCGGCTTTAACGGACAAGAACAAGACAGGGAGGGCAAGGAATGGCGCTGGAGATCAAGATCCTGGACTATGGCGATATCGAGCTGGAATCGAGCTTTCTGGTTCTCGGCCGGGACTGCGGCCGCACCCGCCGCGTCCTCACGCTCGGCTTCTTGATCCTGGGCGGAAAGTACCCGGTCGTGGTCGACACCGGCTATCGCTCCAACCAGATAATGGAGACGCTGGGCATGAGGGGGCTGCAGTACCACGAGCACATGATCGAGAACCAGCTCGCCCGCCACGGCGTGCGCATGGGCGACGTCCGCTTCGTCTGCCACACTCATCTTCATATCGACCACGCCGGCAAAGACGATCTATTCCCGATGAACACGACGGTCGTCGTCAACCGCAAGGAGCTCGAATATTCCGTTTCTGGCCTGATGCATCCACAGTATCCGGCGCCCGACATCAAGCACCTGATCGACCGCCTGCACACCAAGAGCGCGCTGCGTTTTCTCGATCTGGAGATCACCGGCCCGATCGAACTGATGCCCGGCGTCTATTGCGACGCAGCCAACGCCCACACCGAGGGTTCGATGAACGTCGTCGTCGAGACCGCGGACGGCATCGCGACCATCTGCGGCGACGTGATCTACGATTTCAACGACCAGATCGTCACGCCCTTCAACGAGATCAACGACTGGGAGCCGCGCACCACCGGGAACCATGGCACCAGCAAGCGCGCGGAGAAGGCCTCGATCAAGAAGCTGCTCAACAATTCGCGCTATTTGCTGCCGGTACATGATCGCCCCGCCAAGATCGAAGGCGGGAATGTCGTTGGCCGACTGCACGACCAGGTCCCCGGACCGATCGTGCAATCACTGCCCGCGCGCAACTGGTTCCCGGCCTAGGGTGATCTAAGGACCGACTGATGACACACGTCACCTTGCGCTCCGAATTCGAGACCCTGATCGACCCCTACGCTCCGACCGCGCAGGTGGGAACGGGATTTGACTTCACTGAAGGGCCGATCTGGCATCCGGTTGATCATTATCTGCTGTTCTCGGACATGCCGGGCGACGTGCGGCGGCGCTGGGATGCACGGCGCGGCGTCGTCGAGGTCAAGCGCCCCTCGAACAAATGCAACGGCATGACCTATGATGGCGAGCTCAACCTGATCGTCTGCGAACACGCGACCTCATCGCTGATCCGCGAACGGCCGGACGGGCGGCGCGAGGTGCTGGCCTCGCACTTTGGGGGACAGGAGCTCAACAGCCCCAACGACGTCTGCGTCCACTCGTCCGGAGCGATCTATTTCTCCGACCCCTGGTATGGCCGCATGCCGGTCTATGGCGTCGAGCGGCCGCGCCAGCTCGGCTTCCAGGGCGTCTATCGTGTCGTCCCCGGCGGCGAACCCAAGCTCGTGGTGGACCGCAATTTGTTCGACCAACCGAACGGGCTGTGCTTCTCGCCGGACGAAAAGCTCCTCTATGTCAACGACACCGTGCAGGCGATGATCCGCGTGTTCGACGTAGATGCCGACGGCACGCCCTCGAATACGCGCGTGTTCGCGAACGGCATCCGCTCCGAGCTGGAGCCGGGCCTGCCCGACGGCATGAAATGCGATCAGCACGGCAATGTCTGGGTCACCGCGCCCGGTGGGGTCTGGGTCTATTCGCCGCGCGGCGAGCTGCTCGGAAAGGTCCGCCTGCCCGAGTTGGTCGCCAATCTCACCTGGGGCGGAGCGGATTTCCGCACGCTCTATCTGACCTCGACGCATTCTGTCTATGCCATTCCGACCAAGGCCGGCCCGCGCCACGAGCCCTATATGAGCGGCAGGCACGCTGGTGGCGGCACGACAAGTGCCGGCCCCGCGGCCGCAGCTCCGATCCTCGGCGATGGGCAGATGCAGCTCGATCCGCAGCGCTGCGCCATGATCATCCAGGACCTTCAGAACGACGTCATCATGGATGGCGGCGCATTCGCAGACTCAGGCGCACCAGGTCATGCGAAGCAGCAGCACGTGGTCGAGAACGTCCGGCGCCTGGCAGAGACGGCTCGCGCGCGGGGCGTCGCTATCATCCATGTCTGGTTCGTGGTCGAGCCCGGCGCGCCCGGCGTCACGCTGAACGCACCGCTGTTCGAGGGCCTTGTCGACAGCAAGGCGATGGTGCGCGGCAGCTGGGGCGCGGCGCCGGTCTCGGGCCTGGAGCCGCGGCCCGGCGACTTCGTGGTGGAGAAGATGCGAATGAGCGCCTGGGAAGGTACGCGGCTCGAGACGATCCTGAAGGCTACCGGGCGGGACATGATCATCAACACCGGCGCCTGGACCAACATGTCGGTCGAGCACACCGCGCGGACCGGCGCCGACAAGGGCTATTTCATGATCGTGCCAGAGGACTGCTGCTCGACCATGAATACTGACTGGCACTCCGCCTCGATCAACTTTGCAATGCAGAACGTCGCGGTTGTTACTCGCGCGGACGCCGTCATCAAAGCACTGGGATGAGCGGTGGCCAAGCTTTTGCACCTCTCCTGCTCGCCCCGCCCAGACTCCGAGTCGAGTGCAGGTGCCCGTGTCTTTCTTGACGGATTTCGCCAGGCCCACCCCGACTGGGAGATCGATATGCTCGATCTCTGGCGTGAGCGGCTACCGGAATTTTCAGGTCCCATCGTCGAGGCCAAATATGCGCGCATGAAAGCACAGGCCTTCAATGACGCGCAGCGCGACAGCTTTGCCGAGGCGGAACGGATGGCGACGCGCTTTTCGCTGGCCGATCGCGTGCTGATCTCGACACCGATGTGGAATTTCGGCATCCCCTACAAGCTCAAGCAGTGGTTCGACATCGTTATCCAGCCAGGCCTGACGTTCCGCTTCGATCCGACACAGGGCTATCTTCCGCTATTGAGGGACCGCCCGACCATCATCATACTCGCTTCGGGCGGCGACTTTGCGACTGGCATGAACCGCGGCCGCATCGACATGGCGACGCCTTACCTGCGCGAAGCACTCCGCTTCATCGGCGTCAGCGACGTGCGCTTCGTGCCGATCGGGCCGACCACCGGCCCGGCGGACTCGATCCTTACCGCACGCGAGATGGCGCATCGACGACTGGGGGAGATCGCAGCACGGTTTTAGTTGATTGACCCCGCACCTTGGCCGATACGCCGCGAGGCGGATCGCTCCAGGAAAAAAGATCGCAAGATAGCAGACAAAGATATGATCGCCTGACCGGACAGCCCTTGGATCAAGCCGTTACCATAAGTTGTTGCACAAGCTAATTTCATCTCGCCCATTCGATAAGCAACTTTACATATCGGTAGTCAGGCCTCGGATCGGCGGGCAAGCTACGCCCATGACCTACTGGTCGGAGAGAAGCGGGCGCCAGTTCGTGGTGGTGGTCGCCGGCGGCCACGGCTCGACGGGTACCGAAGCCGGTGATTCCATCATTGCCTACGCGCTTCCCAAATCATAACCGCGGCTCCTCAGGATAAACCAGCTTACCGTCGTTGCGCACGACGGCGCCGGGCGTCAGGCCCGCCAAATCGACATGCGATTTTCCGAGAATGTGCATCACTTGCTCGCCTGCGGCCAGAAGGTAGTCCGCGATGATCCGGCGGTGGCAACGCCACCAAACCGCTTCGGCGCACATGACGGCGCACCGGTGCTCCGCGCCGCGTTCCCGAAGCCGCGTCAGCCCGACAGCGAATGGCGCCGTCAGAGCATAGTCTGCGTAGTTGCGAAAGCTGCGCACTCGCCAGTACGTATTGGGCGAGGATTCCGAGTCGCGCGACTTTCCCCGCAGGCCGCCGAGCTCGCTGATATGCTCATAGCCGATCTGCCACGGCGCCAACGCTATGGGGAAGCTCTCCTGATTGAACTGCGGGTTGGTGCGCGACCGGGGCATCGACCTTACGTCGATAACGAGGCCGACGCCCGACTCTCGCAAGAGATCGACAAACTCGGTGATCGTCCTGGTCGAGTGGCCTATGGTGAAAAAGCTGTTCGTGGCGTCGCTCCAATTGGCGAAGGCGCGTGACGGCCCGCCTCACTGTTGATCCTAAGCGTCCGATGCGGGAAACAGAAGCGCGCATGGATTAGTCGAAAGATATTGCGCTTTTAGGGAACCGACAGGAAGTGCACCGCTTGGTACCTATGCCGCTCCAGTAAATGGCATTCAATGAGAATTCCCTATTGGCAGCTCTTTCGAGGCGTCGGATCGAACAACCATGCCGAAGACCTTCAATATCCACGATCGCGTGAGTTGGAACTCCGAGGCGGGGCGCGTCAGCGGCGTGATTACCCGCGTGCATACTCGCGAGTTCAAGGTCAAAGGCTATACTCATCATGCGAGCGCAGACGATCCGCAATACGAGATCAAGAGCAGCAAGACGAACCACATCGCCTTTCACAAGGGTGCCGCGCTCACCAACCTTGACGATTGACGGCCCCATTGTCAGGCCCGCTCGATGATAGGAAACGATCGACCAGCTCCTGCGCGTCCGCCATCTTCGCTGGCCGAACCACTTCGTGCCAAGCTCAGCGATGCCGACGATCGCATCCGCCTCAATCACTGGATGCCTCCGCAGAACGGGATCGCGCCCCGGATCCGCATTGGGCGGCGCTGGATCAACACGCTGTGGGGCCTGCCGATTGCCGCCGCGGCGCTGCTCTGCCTGGTTGCCCTGGCTCAAAGCCTGCGTGAACTTCCGGACGTTGAGGCGTTCATCGGGCAGCATCCCGGCATTGCGCAGGCCGCGCCGTCGGTTGATTCGGGATTCCCATGGTGGCTGCAGATTCAGCACTTCCTGAACATGTTTTTCATGCTGTTCATCATGCGCGCCGGCCTGCAAATTCTGGCCGACCATCCCCGGCTCTATTGGGGCCGTGATTGCACGCCGGGGAGCGACTGGTTCCGCTTCCAGATCCCGGTGCCAAAAGGGCGCGTCTGGACCGCCAAGGACGATTCCGTGACCCTGCCGACATGGCTCGGCATTCCCGGCCTGCGCCATACTCTCGGGCTATCGCGTTGGTGGCATTTTTCGGTCAACTTGCTGTGGCTGATCAACGGCGTTGCGTTTTATGCGCTGCTATTTTCAACCGATCAGTGGCGCCGGCTGGTGCCGCTGACCTGGGAGGTCTTCCCGGCCGCGCTGTCCACGGCGATCCAGTATGCGTCACTGAACTTTCCGGCTGATCATAGCTGGACCCGCTACAACGGCCTCCAGCAGCTCAGTTATTTCATCACGGTGTTCGTCGCAGCGCCGGTTTCGATCGTGACTGGTCTGATGCAGAGCGCCGCGATTTCCAACGCGCTGGGATGGTTCGGCAGGCTGTTCAACCGGCAGGCGATGCGGTCGGTTCACTTCATCTCCTTTGCCTGGTTCGTGGGCTTTATCCTCGCCCATGGCGTCATGGTCTTCGTCACCGGCATCAGGCAGAACACCAACCATATGTTCGCCGGCGTGGATAACGCGTCATGGACGGGCTTTCCGTTGTTTGTGATGGCGATGGTCGTTCTGACGATCGCCTGGCTTCTGGCTTCGCCCTACACCATCCGGCATGCCCGTCTGGTCCAACATGTCGGCGCGTTCATGATCGGTTGGCTCATGGGATTAGCCGAAAGCTGGGATGCGCGCTCCCAGCTCACGAAGCAGGATATCTCGCCCTACTTCTGGCCCAACGGCACGATGCCGAACTCGAAGGAGTTTGATGATCTCGTCGCAGAGAAGTTCGCCGCCTACAGGCTGCGGATCGGCGGCCTGGTCGAGGCGCCTCAGGAATTGTCTCTCGCCGACCTCAAGGCTATGCCCAAACGAGAGCAGATCACGACGCATTTCTGCATTCAGGGCTGGTCGGGTGTGGCCGAATGGGGCGGCGTTGCCATGCGCGACATCCTCGCCCTGGTGAGGCCGACACCCGAGGCTCGCTACGCTGTGTTCTATTCATTGGCCGACGGCGCCGACGGCGGGCGCTATTATGACGTTCACAGGATCGAGAACATGCGCCACGCGCTGACGATCCTCGCCTACGAGATGAACGACGCGCCCGTCAGCGTACTGCATGGCGCTCCGTTGCGGCTGCGATGCGAGAACGAGTTGGGCTTCAAGATGGTCAAGTGGATCGCGGCGATCGAATTCGTGCATGACTTCGCCGATCTGGGCGCAGGCCAGGGCGGTTATAATGAGGACCACGAGTTCTACGGTTATCGCATGCCGATCTGATCGCGCCTAGGGATGATGAGTTCATGACTACATACAGGAGCTGCGCATGGCCCGAGAAAACCCCGATACCTCCAGCGACTGGAACCAGCGTCAACGAGCTCTGTCCAGATGGGACAACGAAGGCGGCGCGGGGCCCGCCTCGGATGCGGCGCCCGACGATGAGCGCATTGCAATCCCGAATCTGACCAACGCTGAACTCGTGACCCTGCGTATCCGCGTCATCGCATTAGAGAATCTCATGATTTCCCTGCTTGCGATAGCATCGGATGACCAACTCAAATTGGCTCGCGAAATGGCAGGCTATATCACCCCGCGGCCCGGCTGCACTCAGCATCCGCTAACAATTCATGCGGCCGCCCACATGGTCGATCTGGTCGAGCGGGCTAATCATTTTCGAGATTCTGACTCCTGAATCGTACGCCGGATCAGAAGCAAATCCGACGCCCGGCGAGCCGGACTTCCGCTTTGCTCTCAAGGCAGAATCAGAGCGGACATCGCACGGTGTCCACCGCGGAGAACACGCGACCTCGCAAGGGCTGGCGAAGAGAGTGGGAGTCAAACCCACGATCTTCGGTGCTGCCACTTCAAACAACTGAGACTGCTTGTCATTCGGCGCGCGATTTACCCCCTTATCGGCACCGAAGGTTGCTCCCTGCCGGGACTGACCAATCCTTTGGAAAGCCGTCAGAACGTTGATCAATTGTGGTGTCAATGTTGGAAGCCGATTGGGGGGCAAAGTTCGTCGCTTGTTCACACATGGCATCGGGCGGCCCGGTTTCTGACGTTGATTTATATCGCTCTACGATATAACTGGCGCAGCGCAGGTCTCGTTCTGGGCTTGCAAAGCGCCCATCCCGAGGGAATCGCCATGCATCGCACGACGCCTGCTGACTCCAAGCCAGGGCATCCACCGCCTCGGCTTGGTGATTTTACTGCCGACCGCCGTGTGCTGATGCTCATCACCATGGCGATCTTTGTCGGCACCGGCGGCGCGGCGGCGGCGTGGCTGCTCTTACAAGCCATAGCCCTCGTCACCAACCTGGTATGGTTTCAGACAGTGAGTACGCAAACCGTGTCACTTGCCACTCTTAAACCCAGTCCGTGGATGATCCTTGCTCCCGTCGTTGGCGGGCTCGTCATTGGACTGATGGCTCGCTTTGGCTCGGACAAGATCCGGGGCCATGGCATTCCCGAGGCTATCGAGGTCATTTTGATCGGCGGCAGCCGCATGCGGCCAAAAGTGGCCGTGCTCAAACCCCTGTCGTCAGCGATATCGATCGGGACCGGCGGTCCGTTCGGTGCTGAAGGTCCGATCATCATGACCGGCGGCGCCATCGGTTCGCTGTTCGCCCAGTGCTTCAGTCTGAGTGCCGCAGAACGCAAGACCCTGCTTGTTGCGGGCGCCTCTGCCGGCATGACGGCCATCTTCGGAACACCGATTGCTGCGGTGATGCTCGCCGTCGAGCTTTTGTTGTTCGAATGGAAGCCGCGCAGTCTGCTTCCGGTCATCGCGGCCAGCACGGTCTCCATCGCCTGGCGTCCGTTGCTGCTCGGCAACGGCGCTCTGTTTCCCTTCGCCGGTCACCTTGATCTGCCCTGGTGGGGCTTGTTTCCTTGCGTCGGGGTCGGCATCGTTGCCGGGCTTCAATCAGGCATCCTCACCGGTTTGCTCTACAAGGTGGAGGACCTGTTCGGTGAGTTACCGATGCACTGGATGTGGTGGCCGGCGATCGGCGGCTTGGCCGTCGGGCTGGGCGGGCTCGTCGAGCCGCGCGCCCTCGGGGTCGGCTACGACATCATCAGCGATCTATTGAGCAGCCATATCGGCGCATCGGAAGTCACGCTCATCCTTGCCGTGAAATCCGTCATCTGGATCATCGCTCTCGCCTCGGGTACGTCTGGTGGCGTGCTCGCGCCGTTGCTGATCTTCGGCGGATGCGCGGGCTGGCTTGAGGGACAGTTTCTGCCGGGCGACGCGGGTGCATGGGCGCTGATCGGCATGGCGGCAATGATGGGTGGCACGATGCGATCACCTCTCACCGGCATCCTGTTTGCAGCCGAATTGACCGGCGATTTCGCGCTCCTCGGCCCACTGCTGCTGGCAACTGGTGCGTCCTATGCCGTTACCGTACTGTTGCTCAAGCGCTCAATCCTCACCGAAAAGATCGCCAGGCGAGGCCAGCACGTCGTACGCGAATACAGTATCGACCCCTTCGAGCTCTTGCGTGTCGCTGAAGTCATGGTGTCCAAGGTCGACACCCTGCCGGCGGCCACGAAGATTGACGAGGCCGTTGCCTTCTTCGCCGACGAGGAGCGCCCCCACAAATCCTATCCGATCCTCGATGCCGACGGTGCTGTTGTCGGAATGGTAAGCCGAGCCGACGTGCTGCGTTGGCGGGCGGGAAGACCACATGGCGACGAAACTTTGTATGACCGTGCTTCCGACCGCTCGCTGACCGTTGGTTATGCGGACGAGCCAGTGTCCCATCTTGCTGACCGTATGGTGGCCGACGACATCGGCCGCGTGCCGATCATAGATCGGCGCACGCTGCACCTGGTTGGTCTGGTTTCACGCAAGGATCTTCTTCGCATTCGGGCCACGGCCAAATCAGCGGAGGCCAATCGCGAGATCTTTTTTTGTTCGGCGCCAGATGGCGCAAGCGGCCGACTGAGCACACTTCGGTTCATCAGGACATTCGCAAGTCGTCAGCTTTGTGGCGTTGTTGACGCGTCCGCAAGTCAACCGCAGGAGGCAAAACCATCGATTCCATCATACACTTCGAATTGAGATCTGCCTCACTTCTCGTGAGACCATCCTATCGAGCAAGCGCGCACGTTTGATATCATCGCCTCCTCGCGCAACACCATCGCGCAGCTGCACCAATGCCGACATGAATGCCATCGGCCGCAACGTAGGCGGCCGCGTACAATGAAATGGCGCGGAATCTCAGAGCGTCGAATGCAGTCAGATGCTTAGGATACTGCCGTATCGTAAAGTGGACCAGAGTAAGCGCCAATTGTCCTGGAGCCAGGGCCTACCTGTTGGAAGGATGGGCTCCACCCACTATTCGCGCCTAGACGGGCTTAGACTATTTGCGCTTTGCTATTGTACTGGAACGCCTTTAACAAACGGCTCAGCGCCGGGCTCGCGGCGCCGAGAAGCTCCTCGAGGTGCTTCCGCGAGAGCGCCTGGAGCTTCTGCTCACCCTTCTTCGTCAGCTTGAGATGTACGCGCCTGGCATCCTCCGGATCGGCTACGCGGCTGACCAGCCCGAGCCTGGCCAGTCGATCGATCAGCTCGACTGCGGAATGATGCCGGATCAGCAGGAACCGCGCAACATCACCGACGGTCGCGGGACCGGGACGGACAAACCCCTTGATGCCGAGCAGCGCCTGGTGTTGCGTCGGCGTCAGCCCCTGTTCGGCAGCCGCCGCCTCGCTGAACGCCAGGAAGCTACGGATCTGGAAGCGAAACTGCGCCAGGGCTGCGTAATCGGAATCACGCATCGCGCTGCCTGTGCGCCTTGCGACCGCCCTCCCCCTGGACCGCTGCGCCTTCTTCGCCTGAACCATGCCTACCTCGAACATGCCACCCGGCTTCGCGGGAGACTTAGCCTAAATTAGCAAGCGGCCACCACCGGACCAACTGGCCGGTCTGGCGGATGCACAGCTATTCGATCGCCTATTCGACGCTGGACAGCAGGATTTTCACCAGGATGACCTGAAACGCGATCGGGATCCGGACGCTCTTTCGCCGGATAGAACGCTGCAGTGCGCCGGCAATCTCCTCACTGGTCAAAGCACCGGCCGATGCGTTGGCAACCAACTCAGCCCACATCTGCGACAGAGAGCTGCCGGGCGGGATCATCAGCTTGATGGTCACCCCACAGCCTTGCGCCCAGTCGATGATCTCCCGCATGGTATGCGGACCGCAATTGCGCGCGGTCGCGAGGCGTTCGGCCGTCAGCTCGCGCAGCAGGTCGCGCGAAGGCGACCAGTTCCCCCTCGGCGGCTGCTCGCCGGTGAGCTCGACCGCGAGCTCCTTCAAGACGTTCTGGGCACGCACGCTCAATCGCTTCATTGGCGCAGGCGCGCGCTTGGCCCGAGCGGAGCCGATGGCCGGTTCCCGCCCCCCGGTGGGCCGATTGCGTGGCTCAGGCATGCAGGAGGCCTCGCCGGACTGGGGTGTCGCGCGCTGGTCATTGCCCTCCCCGGACCACGCAGCCTCCTGCCGCTCCTCCTCCTGCGGCCAGGATCGCCGTTTCCGGGCACCTGCCACTGCCGTCTGCCTCGCCATTTTTATCGCCGAACCCGCCAGCCTCGTAGTCACAAAGGCTAATATATATCGTGATACGATATGTTTTCACGACATAATTTTCGTCGTTCGACCAAAGACGAATTTGACAGAAGGCATTCACAAGCAATGCTTACGTCTAAGAGCTATACGCGGATGTGACGTGCCCAGCGCAAGCAGCCTCGTGAGGCCAGCCGGCGCGGGACGAGTCGTGTTTGCCTGCAAAAGAGAACGATGTTCGGAGGAACGACCATGACTGACGATCTCATCCGCCGCGGGCTTTCGCGCCGTGGCCTGCTCCAGACCACCGCAGGTCTCATCGGCGGCTCGATGCTGCCGGCGATGCCGGCGTCTGCCGAGGACAAGCCGGCGATCGGTTCCTATCCTGCGGGGGTGTCGGGTTCCACTGCCTTCATCGGCATCTCCGTTCCGCGCACCGGCACCTATGCCGTGCAGGGCGAAGACGAGCTCAAGGGCTATCAACTCGCGATCGAGCACATCAACGAGGGCCATGAGCTGATCAAGAAGATCTCGCCCAAGACCAGCAACGGCGTGCTCGGCAAGGAACTGAAGTTCGGCGTCGCGGATTCCGCTGCCAAGCCGAACGAGGCTGTGCAGGCGCAGCAGCGCTTCATCAGCGAGAACAAGGCGATCATGATCACCGGCGGCACGTCGAGCGCGGTGGCGGTCGCGCTCAACAAGCTCGCCCAGCGCGAGCATGTGATATTCGTGTGTGGCATCTCAGGCTCGAACGACACCACCGGAAAGGACTGCGTCCGGTACGGTTTTCGCCAGAACTTCTTCGGTCAGACGGCCGCGGCGGCGATCGGCCCCATCATGGTCAAGGAATTCGGCAAGGCGAAGAAGGCGGCATATCTCACGCCGGACTACACCTACGGTCACACCGTCACGAAGTCGATGCAGGACTTCCTCGCGACCGCAGGCTGGACCACCGTGACCAACCAGGTCGCGCCGCTCGGGGCGCCCGACTACTCCTCTTATCTTCTGAACGTCGCGAACTCAGGCGCCGACGTTCTGATCAACGTCAACTGGGGCCACGACGCGGTGCTGTCGACCCAGCAGGCCAAGCAGTTCGGCGTGCTCGACAAGATGAAGCTGGTCGTCCCGTATCAGGTGCCGTTCATCGCGCGCGAGACCGGCGGCCTGATGCAGGGCGTCTACGCCGCTACCGACTATTGGTGGACGCTCGAGGACAAGTTCCCGCTGGCCAAGATGTTCAACGAGGCCTTCGAGAAGAAGTACGGCTACAAGCCGGAATGGGGCGCCGAGAACGCCTATGTCAGCTTCGCGCACTGGGCCCGCATGTGCGAGCAGGCCGGCAGCTTCAACCCGCCCGATGTGATCAAGGCCTATGAGAAGGGCGAGACGATCCCCTCGCTCGTCGGCGACGTGCACTACCGTCCCGAAGACCATCAATGCGTCCGCCCCGTGATCATCGTCAAGGGCAAGCAGCAGAAGGACATGAAGAGCAAGGAAGACTGGTACGACGTCGTCGAGATCGTGCCGGGCGAAGGCCTGATGCAGAAGCCGGACGCGTTCGGCTGCCATCTCGGCGACTACAGCTGAGCTCTGCCAAAGCCCCGTGACGCCGTAGGCCGCTTCCGGCTCCTGCGGCGTCGCCTTGCTTTCGGTGCGCCGCATCGGCGTGCCATAACCGCGATCATTACATGATTAGTTGGCCCAACCTCGTTTCGCAGCTATTCAACGGGCTCGCGCTCGGCGCGCTGCTCGCGCTGATCAGCTCCGGCCTGACCATCATCTACGGCACGCTCGGCGTGCTCAACCTCGCGCATGGCGCGATGTTCATGATCGGCGGCTATGCCGGCTTCGTCGCCTACCAGTACACTGAATCGTTCATCCTCGCCGTGATCGCAGGCTCGCTGTTCGTGATGCTGCTCGGCGTAGCGATGGAACGTCTCATCATCCGCCACTTCTATCATCGCCCGCACGAAGACCAGCTGCTCGTGACCTTCGGGCTCGGCATCTGCTTCGTCGAGCTGGTGCGTCTGGTGTTCTCGAGTCAATCGCAGATCGTGCCGCCGCCGGCGCTGTTCCGGGGCATCACCAATCTCGGCTTCATGTTCTATCCCACCTACCGTCTCGCCGTAGTCGGCATCGTCGCGATCGCGCTCGGTGCGCTGTTCCTGGTCCTGTACCGCACCCGGCTCGGCATGATTGTGCGCGCCGGCATCGAGGATTCGGTGATGGTCGATTCGCTCGGCATCAACGTCTATCGCGTCTTCATGGTCGTATTCGGCATCGGCGCAATGGCCGCCGGCTTTGCCGGCATCGTCAACGCGCCCGTGGTGTCGCTGACACCGGGCATAGGTGACGACATCCTGGTCCAGACCTTCGTGGTGGTGGTGATCGGCGGCGTCGGCTCGTTCCCCGGCGCGATCCTCGGTGGCCTGATCGCCGGTGAGATCATCAGCGTCACCTCCATGTTCAACCCCGGCTATGCCTATGTGATGCTGTTTGCGGCGATGACGCTCGTGCTCGTGGTGCGACCGCATGGCCTGCTCGGCGCGCAGGGCCGCGAATAAGTGATCCGCTGATGCTCAAGCAACGCCCGTTCCTGACCGAGACACTGACGGCCATCGGCCTGATCGTGGCTCCCTTCGTGCTGCCTCACCTTGGCTTCGCGCCCAACACGGTGAACCGGATCCTGGTCTGGGGCCTGTTCGGCCTCGGCTTCGACATCCTGTTCGGCTTCACGGGCCTGCTGTCGTTCGGCCAGTCCGCCTTCTACGGCACCGGCGGCTTCGTCGCCGCTTACCTGCTGACCCGCGCCGGCTTCAGCAACGTGCTGGGCGCACTGGTCATCGGCATGATCGCGGCGGCGGCGACCGGCTATCTGATCGGCCTGATTGCGCTGCGCCGCACCGGCATCTACTTCGCCATGATCACGGTGGCGATCGCGGAGGTGTTCTTCTTCGTCGAGTTCAATCCGCTCTCCGATTTCACCGGCGGCGAGAACGGACTGCCGGGCGTGCCGACCCCGAGCTTCAATCTCGGCTTCACCACCATCCACTTCACCAATGGCTGGTCGCTCTATCAATTCATCGCGCTGTGCTATTTCGTCGGCATCATCATCGCGCTCAGGATCGTGCGCTCGCCGGTCGGCGCAATTCTGAGCGCGATCCGGGACAATCCGCTGCGTGCCACCGCCGTCGGCCACAATATCCACGGCTACAAGCTGACCGCCTTCGTGATCGCCGCCGCTTACGCGGGCTTCGCCGGCGGCCTGCTCGGGGTGCTCCAGGCCTTCATGCCGCCCGACGCCTTCACCTTCGACACCTCCGGCCAGCTCGTGATGCAGACAGCGATCGGCGGAAGGGCCACGCTGTTCGGACCGCTGGTCGGCGCAACGGTGTGGCTATTCCTGCAGGATTTCCTCCAGTCCGCGCTCGGCTTGGGCGCAGCCTGGAAGCTCGTGCTCGGCGTCGTGTTCGTGCTGCTGGTCTGCTTCCTGCGCGGCGGCATCGTCGGCGGCCTCATCGATCTCTACGGCCTCATGTCCGGCAAGCGGGTGCGGAAGGCTGCGGAGACGGAAGAGGAAGCCGAGATTGAGACGCCACAGCAAGCTCCGCCTGCACCGATGCAGGCCAAGGAGGTCGAGCATCCCGCCTATTCCGGGCCGATCCTGAAAGCCACCGGTCTCACCAAGCGCTATGGCGGCCTCGTTGCCAACAGCGACATCGATTTCAGCGTCAATCAGGGTGAGCTGCGCGGCATCATCGGCCCCAACGGCGCCGGCAAGTCGACCTTCTTCAAGATGCTGACCTGTGAAATCCCGCCGACCTCCGGCCAGATCGTGTTCGAGGGCCGCGATATCACCGGCTTGAAGGTCACTGACGTCTGCCAGCTCGGTCTCACCAAGAGCTATCAGGTCAACCAGCTCTTCACGGGCCTGACGGTGCGGCAGAACCTGACGATCGCCGCCCTCGCGGAGCTACGCGGAAAATTCCGGCTCGATCTGTTCCGCACGCTTGCCGGCGTCAAGGGCCTGACGGAGCAGGTGGAGCACACGCTCGCTTTGGTGAACCTGACCCGCCGCGCCGACACGCCCGTGTCCGAGCTCGCCTATGGCGAGAAGCGCAGGCTGGAGATCGGCCTTGCGCTCGCCACGTCGCCGCGCCTGCTGCTGCTCGACGAGCCGCTTGCGGGCATGAGCCCGCGCGAGCGGGTCGAGACCGTCAAGCTGCTCAAATCGATCGCGCGCGGCCGCACCATGATCATCATCGACCACGACATGGATTCGCTGTTCGAGCTGGTCGAGCGCGTGACGGTGCTGCAGGAGGGCCGTGTGCTGGTCTCCGGCACGCCTGAGGAGATCAAGACGAACGCCGCGGTGCAGGAAGCCTATCTCGGCGGCGTGCACGGAGAGATCGCCGCATGAGCCTGATCGAGGTCAACGGCCTGAACAGCTATTACGGCGATTCCCACATCCTGTTCGACGTCGCCATGCATGTCGAACGTCACGAGGTGGTGGCGCTGCTCGGCCGCAACGGCGCCGGCAAGAGCACCACGCTGAAGAGCCTGATGGGCGTGGTGACGCCGCGCAGCGGCAGCGTGAAGTTCGACGGTATCGACATCGCCGGCCGAAGGAGCCACAAGATTGCGCAGGCGGGCATGCAGCTCGTGCACGAGGAGCGACGCATCTTCGGCAGCCTGTCGGTGGAGGAGAACATCGTTCTCGCCGGAATCACCGCGCCAAAACGCTGGCCGCTCGGCCGCATCTACGAGATGTTCCCGCGGCTGAAGGAGCGGCGCGGCAACCGCGGCAACGAGCTCTCCGGCGGCGAGCAGCAGATGCTGGCGATCGCACGCGCCCTGGTGCGCGATCCCAAGATCGTGCTGCTGGACGAGCCGTTCGAGGGATTGGCGCCCGTCATCGTCCACGATCTCGTCAACGCATGCCGCGAGCTCGCGGCCGCCGGCCAGACCATCGTGCTGGTCGAGCAGAACATGGCGGCGACGCTAGCGCTGGCGACGCGAATCTACATTATCAACAATGGTCACATCGTGTACGAGGGCCCAGCGCAAGAACTCAAGACTCAGCCGGAACTGTTGCAGCGCTATCTCGGCGTCTAATTGCCACGACAGGTGCACACGGCCCAAGGTAGGTGATGTTTCGAGTTAGTCTCACCACTGCGCGCGGCTTGACCAACCGAGAAGAAGCGACGCGGACAGACGGACGATGCCCGGACGTTTCACAAAGCCATCGCCCTTCGGATTCTATGCCACCTCAATCAGGCCAGGCGCATTCACGCCCGCTGCGGCGATCCGCACCTGCACGTCCTTGGGTTTAGCCAGATATAGAGCCGACGTCACCGGGACATCGGCGCCGGCCCGCGCATAGGCTGCGGCATTGCCGGCGTTAACGCCGCCGGCTCCGCATCGCGGCCAGCGACGTCAGCATCGTCTGGACGCGGCCTACGGAGAGCTCGATCCTCAACATCCTGCCGGCACGCGTGGTCGCGCAGTCGCCGCTGGGCGCGGGCGAGGTCACGATGGTGATCCGGCTTGGCCCCGACGGATCGGGCGCGTCGATCCTTTCGCGCATCAGCCGCCGGTCGCAGGATTTGCTTAAACTATCGGACGGCATGGGCGTCTATGCCCAGATCAAAGGCGTCTCGCTGGTCCGGGCATCTGATCGCGCGATCGGTAATATTACGCCGCCTGCGCCAGAGCGGCTCGGCCATTGCTCAACTCAGGATACAGGCGTACCAAGCGAGACAAGGACCACAGCCATGCCTATTGATTTCGCCGAGATCGACCCGAACCGCGTTGCGGCCATTCTCTACCGGCCGCAAGACGACCTTGACGCGTTGCTCGCCGACTTCGCGCAAGACCTGGTGCGGACGGGTGAGCGCATCGGCGGTATCGTCCAGCGCAACATCAAGGACGGAGGCGGCTGCCAGGTCGGCATGCATGCGATCGACCTCATGACCGGCCGCTAGATCTCGATCTGCCAGCCGCTCGGCAGCGGTGCCATGGCGTGTAAACTGGATGCCGCCGGTCTTGCCGACGCCTCCGTCGCGGTCGCAAGCGCGATCGCGCAGAATGTCGACCTGATCGTGATCAACAAGTTCTCCAAGCAGGAAGCCGCCGGACAGGGGCTGCGCGACGAGCTCGCCGACGCCATCGCCGCCGGTATTCCCGTGCTGACCGCCGTGCCCGAAAAATGTCTGGAGGCTTGGCTCAGCTTTACCGGTGGTATCGGCACCACGCTGCTCTGCGAGCGTCAGGTCATCGAAGCATGGTGGCGGGGCATCTCTTCGCGCATGAAACGCATGCGCGAGGATCATGACGCGGTGTCAACCGCCGACCGCGCGACTATTTGCCGATCATTACATCCGACGACTTGATCACGGCCGAAACAGTGTCGCCCACTTTCAGGGCGAGATCGTCGACCGTTCGACGCAGCCATCGACGGTGACCTCGACCTGTCCCTTGTCGTTGAGCTCGTAGCAGCGCGCCGGGCACGCCTTGAACATGGTGAGCAACTGCGGCGACGGTGTCGTGTGCGGTCGCACCTTGATGTGGGTGCGGCCGGCATCGACCAGATAATGGTTGTAGAACAGCTTGTCCTCGACGCGCGGATGCCAGAGGCGCGAAGTGCCGGGTCAGCAGGAGCGCGTGCAGCGCCTCGCCCATGTTTCCCTTCAACGCGCGCCGCCCGAAGCGTCACACAACGGAATCCGGCATGATCGTCTGCTCCTGCATAGCACCCCGGCCGTAGCTGTCCCAGCGTGCGACCGCTTCTCTTCACTCGTCCAGCAGATCCATCAGTTCCTCTACCCGGTCGAACGTATCCTCGTGCCCCCCGCCGGCGTAGACCACGCGATCGCCATCGCGCTGGAGCGACCGCGCCCTGTTCTTGCGCAGTCGCCCGGGGAGGAATGTCGCGGCGACGGCCTCAGGTCCGACATCGAGCCGGACGATGCCACGCCGCTTGCAATCGAGCCTGAGTCTCGCCGCGGCAAAGAAATCGCGCGCCTCCGGGGGGAGCTTGCCGAAACGGCGCGAGATCTCCTCCTCCAGATCCACCAGATCGTCTTCGTTCCGGCACCTCGCAGCGCGACCATAGATCTCGAGCCGCATCGCCTCGGATTGCACGTAGCCTTCGGGCAACGTGTCGGCACACGGCAGGTTGAGATCGGGCACCCACAGAAAGGCGCCGGTGTCGTTGGCTCGCTCGGAGGCCAGCTTCAGGAGATGACTGTAGAGCACCGGTCCGAACACCTGGACATGCCCGGACTGCTGCTCCGAGAACAGATCGCCGGCGCCCCGAAGGTCCAGATCGCGCTCGCTGATGGCGAATCCGGCGCCGGGCTTGCTGAACTCCTCGAGGACGGCCAGACGCTTCTCGGATTGTTCCGAAGCCGACTCCGTCAGCAGATATGCAAAGGCACGCGTTCCGCCACGCCCGACCCGTCCTCTGAGCTGATGGAGCTGCGCGAGACCGAACTTCTCAGGCCAGCACACGACGATGGAGTTGGCGCGCGGAATGTCGAGACCGCTCTCCACGATATTTGTCGCGAGGAGAACATCAGCCTCGCCGTTAACGAAACTCATCATCCGTTCGTCGATCTCGTCGACAGGCAATCTGCCATGGAGACAGACGATGCGCAGGTCGGGAGCCACCGATTGCACACGCGCCAGCATCGGCTCCAGATCCTGGATGCGCGGGCAGATCAGAAAACTCTGTCCATTCCGCCTCCGCTCGCGAAGCAATGCTCCGGCGATCGCCGCATCCGAAAGCGGGGCGATCTTGGTCACGATCGGAAGCCGGTGAACGGGCGGCGTTGCGATCACGCTGAGATCCCTGAAGCCTGCAAGTCCCGCAGCGAGCGTGCGCGGGATCGGCGTCGCGCTCATCCAGAGCGTATGCGCACTCTTCGCCAGCCCCGAAAGCTTGGCCTTCTCGGCCGCCCCGAAATGCTGTTCTTCGTCGATGATGACGAGACCAAGATCGGCGAACTTCACGTCCTTCGCGGAGAGCGCTTGCGTGCCGACCACCACCTTCAGCCTGCCACTTCGCAAGCCCTCTTTCGTTTCTCTCGTCTCCGGGCCTGAGGTGGCCCGCGACAGGTTTCCGACTTCGATGCCGAGAGGACCAAAGCGTTTGCGGAAGGTTTCGACATGCTGCCGCGCCAGGACCGTCGTCGGCACCGCGATCGCCACCTGTTTCCCCGACAGCGCCACCGCGGCCGCCGCGCGCAACGCCACCTCGGTCTTTCCAAATCCCACGTCGCCGCACACCACCCTGTCCATGGGATGACCTGCCGCCAGATCGTCGAGGACGTCCTGAATGGCCTTGGCCTGGTCGACCGTGGTGAAATACGGAAACCGTGCGACGAACCTTTCATAGGCCTGCCCTGGCGCGACCAGCTTGGGTGCGCGGCGGCGGTGGCGCTGGCTGATGTGCTTGGCGAGCGCCTTGGCGGCGACCTGAATTTCCGCTTCGGCCTCGGTCCGGCGTGCCCACCATGTACTTCCGTCCGCCTTGTCCCGCGCCAGCTTGCCGGGCTCCGCCGCATACGGCCAGATCAGGGCAAGATCGGCCGGCGGCACGAGAACGGCGTTGTCGCCTGCGAACGCCAGCCTGACCATCTCGCGCCGCGCCCCCTTCCCCATATCGAATATCTGCAGGCCGTCGAGCACGGCCAGGCCGCGCTGCAAATGGACCACCGCCGTGCCGCGCGACGGCACGTCAGGATGATCGAACGCGGTGGTCCACGCCTTCGCCATCGGCTGCGGATGATGGGCCCTGCTGCCGAGCACGTCGGATGCCGTCACGACGACCAGGGGCTTGCGGCCGGCCCCGATGAAGCCGGCGTCGAAGTCAGCCAGCAGCGCCGTCTCGCGATCCCGTCCCTTGGTCGCCTCGTTCCAATCGGCACAGCGCTCCGCCTTGATGCCGCTCATCCGCTCCATCGCGCGAAGGTCGTCCTCGACCGCCGCGACGAGGAGCAGTTGCGATCCGGCGCTTTGCATATCGGCAACAAACGCGCGAAGGATCTTTCTAGGCGAGGCGGCCTTCGAGAAATCCGGCGTCGGGGTAAAAGCCGACTTTTGCGGCAGCACGCTCATGCGCTTCTTCAGCCGCTTCCAGTCCGCACCGCCCAGATACTCGCGCTCCGCATCCCTGCGGCCGGCCGCCTCCTCGATCGTCCCGAGCCAGCTCTCTGCGTGGGCCAGCACGCCGGCATCCGCGATCCACCGCGCACGGCCGCAATAATCCGGCAGCGTCGCCCGCTGTCCGCGCTTGTTCCCAAACGCAATCCGCTCGGACATCGGATCGATCAGCAGTTCCCGGGTCTCGAACAGGACCTCATGCTCGACCGGATCGACGGCGACTATTCGGCGGAGTGCACCGTCGGCATGTTCAATTCTGAACGGACCAAGCGCGCCGGCGGGAAACACTTCGAACGTCTTGCCGTGGAACAGGACGCCTCCCGGATAGTCGGCCTCTTCGTCAAGATCGTAGCCGAGCGCCTCCAGGCGGCGCTCCAGCTCCAGCTCGGAAAAGGCCGCGCCCACCTTCAGGCTGAGGCTGGTCTTCGACCAGCTCGCCGGCAGCGGCAGCCGTTCCATGATGGCCTCTGCGGTCGACACCAGGAAAACGGGCTTCTTTGTCCTGGCAAGACGCCGCAACACCGAACTCCGCCGGCCCGCGATCTCGCGTGAGGGCTCCAGGCCGTCGAATGGCAAATTGTTGAGTCGCGGGAACACCAGCGCCTCGACCGATGGATCGAGCGCGTGGATCACGCCCCCGAGCCGCTCCGCCCTGTTCTCGTCGTCGCAGAGGAAGACGAGGCCGTCGCGACCGGACTTGCTCCATTGCTCAAGCAGATGCAGAGCCAGCATGCCGAGAGGCGATGAGGAGGAGATCGCGGAACGGGATGTCGTCTTGCTTTTCTTGGGCGCGCCCGTTACGGCGCGGGCTTTCTTGGTGGCCGCCAATTTGTATCCATCATTCTTTCGTAAAAATAGGCGTGCGACGGCGAGCCCTCAGCCGAGCTCCGTCCATAACGCACGCGGGGCCCCGAGGCCCAGGGACGTCATTACAATTTCGCGATGGCATTGGAAAGCGGAGACGCAAGCGTAAAAGCGCTTCTTGGAAAACGGCCCCTGTCGGGGGCTATTGCAGGACCTTTGGCAGGACCACAACCACATCGACACTCTGCTTGAGGATTTGCGTCGCGACCACGGCGAGGTGATGCGAGAATTCGTCTTCGATCTCGCTGGCGCAGTCTTCGTCCCTGGCGATGGCAAACAGCAGATTGCCGTCGATTTCGTCGAATCGGATTCCGGCGAAGAGGCGATCGAACGTCTCCGCGCCCGCGATGGACGCGATTCGCGCCTGGATGGCCTGATCTTCGACGAGGGACAGTTTCATCATGTGCAATGAGATATAGCCGGGCCGCTCGAATGCAAGCGCTGGTACGGCGGTCCGGTCGAACTATATTTGACGGTGTCGTCCCGCCTGACAGCCGTTCGCCCTTGAGGAAAGTCTTGATTCTCTTCCTGCTGCTGATCTTCCTGCCGATAGGACTGTCGGCCGGCCGCTATTTTGTATTCGGCGATGGCCGCGGCAATTGGCAGACGGCGGATCGCTCGAGCGCCGGCCTGCTGCCGCCCGCATCCGCCAATCCAGAGGCGCTGATCCGGGTCTTTGCCGCACGCACGGTGCGCTGGCGCGGCATTTTCGCCGTCCACACCTGGATCGTCGTCAAGGAGAAGGGCGCCGCGACCTACAACCGATATGATTATACGGCGTGGGGTGACCCGATCCGCAGCAACGGATTTGCGCCCGACGGCCGCTGGTTCGGCGCCATCCCTGAAACCGTCGTGGCGGTCGACGGCGCACTCGCCGAAGAGCTGATTCCCAAGATCCGTCACGTCGTCGAGACCTACAGGTTCCGCGCTTATGGCGATTACAGCGCCTGGCCGGGGCCGAATTCCAACACCTTCGTGCAGGCGATGCTGGACGCCGTTCCCGCGCTTCGTGGTGTCCTTCCTCCGACGGCGGTCGGCAAGGATTATCCCTATAGCGGACGCTGGGCCGGCATCACGCCGTCCGGCACCGGCCTCTACGCCTCGCTTTCGGGTTACCTCGGCATGACGGTCGGCTGGATCGAAGGCATCGAGGTCAACTTCTTCGGCGCGGTGCTTGGCGTGGACATCCGGCGGCCGGCGCTCAAGCTTCCCGGCATCGGGCGTCTCGGCATAGCAGCGGGCTTCTAGCGCCGCCCCCGGCACCCTCAGGCCAACGCGCCAAGCAATTTTTTGAAGAAACAACCCCATGCACAGTAGAACCGCCGTCGGCCGTTGCCGGCGGTGGCGCGGCTTAAGTTGCGACGAGGTATGCTTGAATTGGCTTGCCGGCGCAGGAGCTGAAGCATCCCTTCGGTCACGCGATAGAAGCTGCTAACGAGCCTGCTTGCAGGTGCCGCGGAGATTGACTCGTCGGGCAAAACACCGGCAAAATTGCATCGTGGCCATCAGGGGCAGTCGCGCAGCACACGACATCAACGCCCTCCCGCTCGGTCTCCGTAATCTCCCGCTGCGCTTGCGTTGGAACGTCATTCTCGAATGGCGCGGCACGAGAGAACGTTAGTTCCGCTCAGCGCCATTCTGCGAAATTGCAACAAGAGCGCGATTGCCGGCAAATTGCCGGTGTCGAACCTCGCCCGGACACACGCCGATTGGCCGTGGCTCACGGGACCCGTTGAACAGGAAACTCGCAATGTCTCATCTCCTATCCAACCTGCGCGCCGTCGCCGTGGCTGCCGCGAGCTTGCTCGCCTTGGCATCTTCCGCCGCCCCGGCCGCATCCGAGGAAATCCGCATTGGCTATCAGAAATCCTCGACGCTGACGGCGATCCTGAAAACGAATGGTGAGCTGGAAAAGGCACTGGCGCCGCTCGGCCTCACGCTCTCCTGGCACGAATTCACCAGCGGCTTGCCGCTGCTGGAGGCCATCAACATCGGCAGTATCGATATCGGCGCCGACGTTGCCGACACCGTGCCGATCTTTGCGCAGGCCGCCGGCGCCAAGCTGGCCTATGTGGCCGAAGAGGCCGCATCGCCGGCCGCGCAAGCAATCGTGATTCCGCAGGCCTCGACGGCCAAGAGCATCGCTGATCTCAAGGGCAAGAAGATCGCGGTGACCAAGGGAGCCGGAAGCCACTATCTGCTGCTCGCCGCGCTGTCAAAGTCCGGGCTGAGCTTCAAGGACATCACCCCCGCCTATCTGACACCGGCAGACGGCCGGGCCGCCTTCGTCAGCAACAACGTGGATGCGTGGGTTGCCTGGGATCCGTTCCTGACCAGCGCGCTTCACCAATCCGGCGGACGGATCCTGACAGACGGCAGCAACGGCCTTGCGAGCTACAAGCGCTATTATCTTGCGTCCGCCGCGTTCGCCGACAAGCGTGGCGATGCCCTCAACCTGATCTTCGCCAAGCTCTCCGAGACCGGAAAATGGGTCAAGACGCACCCCAAGGACGCCGCCACCGTGCTCGCCAGCCTCTGGGGCATCGATGCGGCGACGGTGGAAGAGGCCAACAGCCACCGTTCCTATCAGGTCGGCTCCGTCACCGGGCCCGGCCTCACGGAGCAGCAACGCATCGCGGACGCATTCTTTGCCGAAGGCCTGATCCCGGTGAAGCTGGACACCACCGCGATCAAGATCTGGTCCCCGAAGGGGTCCTAGTTACGCGCGGCTGAACCGCCAAGTTTCGCGCTCAGACCGCACTGGATGTCGCCTGAGCCGACCATCCCGCCGATCGCCACAGTCAAGAAAAGCAAGCAGCCGCTGAAATGAACAAAGCCTGGTCGTTCCTCTCGAGCCTCACGATCCTCTCCCAGCTCGTCGCGGGCAGCGCTCTCGCGCAGCAGCCCGCCAAGGCCGAACTCAAGGTCGGGTTCGTGCCCGGCCCGTATATCGACGAGTTCAAGGTCGGTGTCGAACCCGAGCTCAAGAAGAAGGGCTACAGCATCCGCTACGTCGAATTTTCGACAGGCCTCGAGGCCAACAACGCGGTGTTCAAGTCGGAGATCGATGCCAATGTGATGCAGCACACGATCTTCCTCAACTCCTACAACGAGCGGCAGAAGACCGATCTCGTTGGCATCGTCCATGTCCCGACTCCGCCGATGGGTCTCTACTCGAAGAAGCATCCGCTGGGTACGCCGATCAAGCCGGGTTCGAGCGTCGCGGTGCCCAACGATCCCGTCAATCTTCAGCGCGCGCTGTGGGTGCTCCGCGACCTCGGCCTGGTTGAAATCCGCGACAGCAAGCCGGTGGATGTCTCCGAGCTCGACGTGATCAGGAATCCCGGCGGCATCAAGATCATTCCGCTGGAGGCGGCGCAGGCCCCGCGGGCGCTGGAGGACGTCGACTTCGCCGCGGTCCAGGGCAATTTCGCGATCTATAGCGGGCTGAAGCTGACCAACGCCTTTGCGCTGGAAAAGATGACGGCGCCCTACATCAACGTCGTTGCCGTGAAGCAGGCCAACGCCAACGCACCATGGGCGCAGGACATCGTCGCCGGTTACAAGTCCGCGACCTTCAAGACGGCGATCCTGTCGGATCGGTTCTATGACGGCTTCACCCTGCCGGACTATCTGAAATGAGGCTGGCGCAGATGGCCCATGGACTACGGATGCCCCGGGCGATCAACAGGGGCGACGTCAGTGAAGTTGTTCTGCTGCCGCTCATCCTGGTCACGGCACTCCTGTTCGCCCTGGGGCTCATGACGGGTTGGCATGCTAGGACGCAGAACAACCATGCGCTGATATACGCCGCGGTCGGAGGCATGGGCATGCCGGTGCTGTCTTCGGCGTCCGAGTGCCGCAGACTGTTCGGCGCTGCTTCGGCGCCTCGCCTGCGGCATGACGACGTGCTCGCTTTGCTTGCAGCGGACTGACGCCGGGCGAGATGCGCGTGCTCTGCGCCGCTCCCACGCGTCAAATCGTCTACGCACGTCCGGAACCTCATAATGCAATTCCAAGCCGCCTCGCGCACGCGACGCGTTTCTACCAAACTTGTGGCTGCCACGGGGCGACCGTGTTCAAAGCCGCGTGCTGCGTGATAGCCTTACTGGCGCTATCCTCCCGAGGGATGAGAGGGAACATGGTCTACATCTCTGTACTGCGTTCGCGCTTCATCACGTTGTTCCGGAGGGCGCGCGCGTGGAATGAGCACGTGAGCCGGGCCGTCGTGCGCAACCACGGCGACAAGGCCGATGATCTCTACGAGATATTCCTGTTTGGGTCGCATGGCTAACGACATCTCACGCCGCAACTGCAGCGCCGTCTTTCTTAGCTACCGCGAACTGGAACAAAGCTCAGCGATATGACCGACCTCGCCGTCCCGCTTCCCGAGACCAGCCGTCGCCTGGACGCCATAGACCGCAAGATTCTGATGGTCCTCCAGGACGATGCCTCCCTGTCAGTCGCCGAGATCGGCGACCGCGTCGGCTTGTCCTCCACGCCCTGCTGGAAGCGCATCCAACGCCTCGAAGCCGACGGCGTGATCATCAAGCGCGTCGCGCTGGTCGAGCAGACCAAGATCGGGCTCGGCCTCTCCGTGTTCGTGTCGGTGGAGAGTTCCGACCATTCAGACGCGTGGTTGAAGCGATTCGCGGGCGCCGTCAGCGCCATGCCCGAGGTGATGGAGTTCTATCGCATGGCCGGCGACGTCGATTACATGCTCCGCGTCGTGGTCGCGGACATGCAGAGCTATGACCTCTTCTACAAGAAGCTGATCAGCGCCGTGCCGCTGAACAACGTCACCTCGCGCTTTGCGATGGAGAAGATCAAGTCCGTCACTGCACTCCCGGTCCCCGCGCTCCTGCCGGACTGAGCGGGACCGATCGGGCCTTCCATCAAGGACGGCCGATCGTTCGTCCGCGCGCGTGCCGATCCTGATGTCCCGCGCCGGAGGAAGCGCGCGGGATTTAACGATTTGATAACGATACGGGCCCGCCTCGGCTGCATTAATCCAAATCGCAGCCTGCCGGTGTCTCGACCGCCACGTCCCTGCTATAACCGCGCGGATCCGGCTCGATCGACTTTTCCGGGCCATCTCGTTTCCCTGGTCATTCATGAATAAGCCCAGCAACACATTCGATATCGCCATCGAGCAGGCGTTCGATTTTCTGTCTCCGGAATACGCGGAGCTGTTCGACAGCTCGGCCGCGACCGCGTTTCAGCATCCGCTCTGGCTGGACGGCCTCTATGCCAGGCTCGCCTCCCATGCGGGGGCCAAGCCGCTCGTCGTCGTGGTCCGCCGCCGCACGACGGGGGCGCTGGCGATGGTGCTGCCCCTGCTCCGAATCCGCCGCGGTCCGGTCCGCACCGTTGAATTCGCCGATCTGCGTGTTTCCGACTATCTGGCGCCGGTCTGCAGTCCCGAGGTGTTTTCCAGTCTGCTGGAGGACGAAGCTGCATGCGAAGAAATTCGGCGCCTCGTCAGGCCGTTCGACCTGCTCCGCATGACCAAGTTGCCGGACGGACGGCTCCCGATCGAAAGTCTCCTGGGCGCACCGCGCCGGGTGTCGATGGATACGAATGCCTATGCGACCGTGCTCGTCGCCCCATTCGAACAATGGCGCGCCAGCACGCTGGATCGATCTTATCAGAAAGAGCTCGCAAAGAAGCATCGCCAGCTCCAGAAGAAGGGCGCGCTGAGCTTTTCATGTTGTGACGACAGCGCCTCCATTCTCGAGGCGATGGACGCGATGAAGCAGTTTCGCGGCCCTCGGTTTCAGGCGCAGGGCGACGGAGACCTGCTGCAGCGCCCCGAATATTACGACTTCTATTCCGGCATCGCGCTCAGCGGCCTCGGCTCGTTGGTCCGGCTCTATGCCATGAAGATGGACGGCAACGTGATCGCGGCCGTGCTGGGCCTGTGCCACCGCGGCAGCTTCCTCATCATCATGAGCGCCTTCGATATTGAGGGGTACAAGAGCCAGTCCCTGGGATCCCTGATGTTCGAGCAGGTCGCGAGGGATTGCATAGAGCGCGGCGATCAGATGCTCGACTTCACCATTGGCGACGAGCCCTACAAGAAATTGTTTGGTGGGCAGCCCTCGCCGATGTGGATGGTGACGCAGGCCGGCAGCACCGCGGGCGCCATCAGCCTGTTCGCGCTGAAACAGGCTCCCTGGCTCAAGCTGGCGGCCAAGCGGCTATCGGATTTCAGGCTCCTGCCGACCCGCACCCCAACGCCCACGCGCTGACCGGCGGCGGGCAAGAGGGCGCCGAATTCAGGCGCGCAGCGCGCCGCGAACACGTCCCAGCCAGCCCGGATGCATCTGATCGACGCGGTGCGTGAGACTGCGACGCAGGAAGTGGAGACGGCGCCGGACATCCCATCCGATATCGCTGCGGGACGTCAGGGCCTGGCGAAAGCGCGCCATCTTCAGCGATCGCTCATCTGCCGCGACCTTGTCGGGATCGGAATAGAACTGCGATATCTTCTCGTTGCCCATGCCCGCGCTTGCGAGCCAACGCGGCGCGTATTCGGTGCAGAGACGATCGACGTCCACCAGCAGGCGGGCGACGCCCGTGCCGGCGGCGGGACAATTGGTCTGGAACGCATCGCCGATGAGGACGATTCCGGGTTGCAAATGTCCTTCCACCACGGTCAGGTCCATCACCCAGTTCTGGACCTTGTCGGTCACGCGGAAGTCGCCAAGGTAAGGCCATAGTCCCGGCAGCAGGCGTAAAACGCTCGCCTCCGGTTCGCGGCGCAGCTCGCGCATGATCGGATCGGTCGGGTCGCGGAACATGAAGAGATTGGCCCGCATGCCCGATGGCACGGGAAACAGGCTGAGATAGTCGATCCCATCGGCCGTGCGCTCGCCATAACAGGTCAGCGCCTCGAAATCGAACGGCGCGCCGTCCTTGCGGACGATGGTGAAGCCGAATGAAACGGAGTGACGTTCGGCCAGCATGCGCCGCCTGATGCCGAGCTTGTAGCCGAGCGCGCTCGCCATGCCGGTGGCGAGAACGACAAGGCGCGCGTCCAGGCGCTTTCCGGAGGCGAGCTCGATATGCTGCACATCGTCGCTGCAGCTGATTGCGGTGACTTCGTCGACGATCAGACTGGACGGATCAGGCAACTGGCTACGCGCCATGGCGACGAGATTGGCGTAGGGAAGTCCGAAGGCCTGGCCGATGCTGACATCGACCACCTTGCCTTCCCGGATATTGAGCACCTGATCGTACCGACAGGCGACGTTCGCGAGCGCGTCGAGGAAGCCCAGCTTGCGGAACATATCCAGCTGCTGGCCGCCGATCTTCTCGACCCGGAATTCTTCCGGATGCACCGCGCGCTTGTCGACGAGAGCGACGCGATGCCCTGCCCGTGCAAGCACCGCAGCGGCAAGAGATCCCGCGAGGCCGCCGCCGACGATCGCGATATCAGCGACAATCGTCGCGGTTCCGGCAATACCGCCCGGCTTGGTCACGGCTCTATCCGTCGTCATGGTCTAGGCTCCACGGTCAGCTGTGGTTCCATGTGCAATTCTCTCGCCTGATGTCGTATCGCAGCGTCGGAGGCGATCATTTCCAGAGATTGAGGTTAATGGGGTGCGGGACAATCCTGTCCCGGCATGCGCCTTGCTCGGAACAGTCTGGAAATCCCATTCTCTCGTCCGATCGGCAGCGCCAATCCCTCTCTCAGGACCATTCCGAAGCTCGAACAGCCGAGCACCGACCGGCTCCGCCTCTTATCGCGCGTCGATGCAGCATCGATCCGGGACAAGCGGGGCGCAGCTGTTCCACGGTGACGCAGCAACTTACGACCTTCGTCGACCACAGGCGACTGGCTCAACGGAGCGCGCATTAACACTCGCGATTTTCCGCCATGCTAGGTTGGCGCCGCACTTGAAACCGGTATCTTCGCGGGACGCCGCGTATCTCTGATGATCACCACCATTGTTCAGTTTCTGCGGCGCGACGTAACGCGCGGTGTCGTCGGGACCATCCTGCTCAAGGTTGGCAGCGGCGCACTCGCCTTTGCGGTGTTCTCGCTCGCGGCACGCACGATGACGCCGGACGGATTCGGCATATTTGCGACCTGGCTTTCAGTAGCGCAGATCGCGGCGGTCGTCGGGCTGGTCGGCCAGGAATCGCTGCTGGTGCGATTCCTGAATGAGTATCAGGTCGGAGACAGGCCCGACCTCGCCAAAGGCGTCCTGCTCTCGAGCTTGAAGATCGCCTGCGTCGCGATGCTGATCGCGATCGCCGCAGTCGCACTGGTCGCGAATCTCCGGGGCGATTGGTGGTTGCTGATCCTCGCGGTCTCGGCCTACACGGCCGTGAGCGCCGGACTGATGCTTGGCAGCCAGATCGCGCGTTCGCTGGTCAGCATTCTCATGGGCGAAGGCAACCGCGAGTTCTTCTGGCGGGTGATCGTGGTCTTGTTCCTGCTCGCAATGCTGTTCGGCCACAAGCAGCTCGATCCCACCGAGCTGATCGCGGTGATGACGATCGCCATGTCGTTGGGCCTTGTCGCGCAGATCGTCGCGATCGCGCGGGCGCTGCCGGATCTGCGCAGTACGACCGCGCGTTCCGAGAGATCCCGCTGGCGATCGAGCTCGTTTCATTTCTGGGTCGCGTCGATTCTTGAGGTCGCAAACCAGTATTTCGACGTCATTCTGGTCTACTGGATGATGGATCCCGCCACAGCCGGTATCTACTTTGCTGCGTCGCGCCTCGCCAACATCTTCGCCATGCTGTCCGCCGCGTTGTACACGTTCGGCGCGCGCCGGCTTCCTTCGCTGTACTTCAGCAAGAACCACCGGGAATTCGAGCGAACTTTAAGGCTCATGGCGGAGGTGACCGCGCTCTGCGTGGCCGCCGGGCTCGCCCTTATCTGGATTGGCGGCCCCTATCTTCTCAATCTGTTCGGGCCGCATTTCACCGCCCAGCACTCGGTCCTGATCGTGCTCGCGATCGGAACGGCCATCCAGGCGGCGGGCGGGCCATCCGCGGCAATCCTGCAGCTGACCGGCCATGAACGCATCTATGTCCCGGTCGTTGCCGCGAACGTCGCGCTGCGATTGGTCGGGTTTGTCGTGCTCATTCCCTGGCTCGGCGTGCTGGGTGCGGCGATCGCGGCCACCGTGTCACTGGCGCTCACGACCGTCGCCCTCAACATCCTGTGCCGCAAGCGAACCGGGGTCGACCCTTCGGTTCTCGTCCTGTTGCGTCTCTCGGCCTGGAAACGCGGCACCTACGCGGTCCGTGGGGCGGACTCCAGCGACTAGGCGTCCGCGCGGGGGTCATCCGCTGTCACGCGCCCTCTCGCGCGCAGAGCCGTTGGTTAACACGCTCGCTGCGCACCCTTCGGGAACCGACCAATTCCTGCGCCAACGATGTCCTCCAGCAAGCCTCGCATTAACTCCGTTTGCTGCTTGTCGGTGTCCGACCGACACCCGCATGGTAGGTACGGGGTTAAGAAGGTGAAGAATTCGTTTCTTTTGCGGGTCGGGATCCGTGCTGCACTACCAGCCGAACAAGGAATTGGACGAGACGAACGCGACAGCGCTTGCGCAGCCGAACGGCGGCGAGCGAAAGCTGCACGTGCTTCTCGTCCAGACCCAGGCCGAGAACGCGGGTGCGCAGGAGATTTCGAGACTGCTGGGCGCCGGCCTCTCGGCGCGCGGCCATCGCGTCTCCAACCTGTTCTTCTTCCGCAAATCGGACTCGTTCGATGAGCCGCCGGACACGTTCTACTGCGCGACGAGCCGGCCGGGCAATCCGCTGTCGCTGCTGCGCATGCTGGGGAGGCTCGGCGGCCACATCAGGATGATCAGGCCTGACGCCGTCCTGACATTCCAGCATTTCGGCAACGTCATCGGCGCAGGCATGACGCGCCTCGTCAGCCGCGCGCCGGTTGTCGCCAACCAGGTTTCATCCGCGCTGGCGATGAGCTGGCCGGTCCGCACCGCCGACATCGCCATGGGCAGCGTCGGCTTCTTCGACCGCATCACGCTCAACTCGCGGGACATGGAGCGCGAGTATTCGCGCTACCCCGCAGCCTACCGGTCGCGCATGGTGCATGTGCCGCACGGCTTCGAGGACAAGGCGCTCGTCTTGTCGAAGGACGACGCGCGGCAAAACTTCAATCTGCCGCCGGACCGCGTCCTGCTCGGCTGCGCGGCGAGGCTGCACCCGCACAAGCGGCTCGATGCGGCAATACGGCTGTTGCCGGACGAACCGTCCTGGCATCTCGCGCTGGCTGGCCAAGGGGCCGACGAGACGCGGCTGAGGCAGCTCGCGGATTCCCTGAAGGTCTCGGACAGATTGCATCTGCTCGGCGAAATCGCTCCGCGCCAGATCGCCGGCTTTCTCGCCTGCCTCGACGTGTTCGTCTTTCCGACGCAGGCCGAGACCTTTGGTCTGGCCGCGGTCGAAGCCGCAAACGCGGGCGTTCCCTCCGTCGTCACGGATCTTCCCGTGCTGCGCGAGGTTCTGTCCTTCGAAGGAAAGCCCACGGCCCTCTTTGTCGATACGTCAGATCAGAAGAAGCTGGCGGCTGCCGTCTCCAGGCTCCTGTCCGACCAGGCACTGAGCGCCGAACTGCAACACAACGCCAAAGGCCTGAGGTTGCGCTATTCGGTCGACGCGATGGTGGAGGAATACGTTCAAATCCTCAGCCAGGTGATCTGACCAGATGCGCTGGAATGGATTGGCTCGACATGATCATCGAGTTTCGCTGCGAACGTGACCATGCGCGGCGGTGGATGCACCGCGAGACGCTGTCGATCGACGGCCGGGATGTTCCGGTTCAGATCGCGTGGACGGCGACCACCGAGCCGCGGCCCGCAGGTCTCGACGCGCTGTTCGGGCTGGAGCGCCTGGTGCTGCACAAGGGCAAGCCCAGCGGAGCCGACAGGCTGACGATCACTCCGGAACAGACGCGGGCGCGTACCGGCACGGTCGACGTGGTCATCGACTTCACGAGCGCCGCACGCGATCCGAACTGTTCTGCCCGGCTCTATCTACGCCCGTTGTTCAACGGAGCCGCGGGCGAGAATGCCGCACTCACCGCCGTTCTCGCCGGCGACCTGCCCGTCATCGAGATTGTCAACGAGATCGACGGTGCGGTGCTCGATCGCGGTCACCCCTCCGCAGAAATCGCGGCCGGCCTGAGCGGCGGGCTCGAAACGATCATGGCGCGAACACTGACCATGGTGGCGGCAATCCTGTCGGGACGCCCGCGCATCGTGCCGCAACTGGCGCGTCCTGCACGGAGCGGCGACGGCCGCGGACCAGCAGCCTATGTCGCGCGCGGCCTCGCCGTATCGATCGCCAAGGAAATCTATCGCCTCTGCTGCTATGCCCCGCATTGGCACGTCGGATGGCGCTTCAACGATGGCGCCGGCGTCTGGCAGACCGGCGATCTCTCCGGTCCCACATGGCACGTGCTGGGTGATCCCCGAAACCATTTCTACGCCGATCCCTTTCCCATCACCTGGCAGGGGCGAACATTCGTCTTCTTTGAAGACCTCGATCACCGGGTCGGAAAAGGCATCATCTCGGCGATCGAGTTCGGCGACACCGGACCGGTCGGCGACGTCGTGCCCGTGCTGGAGGAGCCCTGGCATCTCTCCTATCCATTTCTGATGGAGGATGACGGCGAGTTGTGGATGATCCCGGAGAGCTCGCTCCATGGCGACGTCGCGCTCTACAAATGCGTCCGGTTTCCGGACAAATGGGAGCGGCACGCGACGCTGCTCTCCGGCCTCGAGATCGCCGACGCTACGATCACGCGGCACAACGGGCTGAACTATCTGTTCGGAGCCTGGCGCGATGGAACCGGCGGCTATTCGGATGCGCTGGCGATCTACTACGCCGACCACCTGCTCGGCCCCTGGACGCCCCATGCCAGCAACCCGGTCATGATCGACCGCGCGAGCACACGGCCGGCGGGGAATTTCGTCACCATGGACGGCAACTTATGGCGGCCGGTGCAGGATTGCGCCGACGGATATGGGGCGGCGCTCGCTCTGGCGGAGATTGTCGAACTGTCGCCGACGACGTTCAAGCAGATCGTCCGCCACTCGCTCAAGCCCGGACCGCTGTGGCCCGGCCGAAAGCTGCACACGCTGAACCGCTGCGGCCGGCTCGAGGTCATCGACGGATCGCGCGTTCAACCCAAGACCAGCGCCTTCGCAGCCAAATTCCCATCGGCGGCCTTGCCCCCGCGGACCAGCCCGCACACGGCCTGAACGACATCTGCCTCGCGCGCTAGAACTGCACCCCGCGCGTCAGGGCGCCGTCGACAACGAGGTTCGTCCCCGTAATGAAGCTTGCGGCGCGGCTGGCGAGGAAGACGGCGGCGTTGGCCATTTCCTGCGGCGTGCCCATTCGCCCCGTCGGATTGAGTGCCAGGGCGGTCTTGTAGAGCTCGGGATTGTTGTCCTTGATCATGTTCCAGACGCCGCCCTCGAAATAGGTGTTCCCCGGCGAAACCGAGTTGGCGCGAATGCCCTTGCCGGCGAGCTGATTGGCGAGACCTTGCGTGTAATGGATGATGGCCGCCTTGAAGGTGCCGTAGGGACCGGCGGCGAAATCGACCTCGCGCCCCGAGACGCTCGATATGGTGACGATCGCGCCGGCGGCGCTCTTCTCCAGATAGGGCATGGCTGCGTTCACCAGCCGGACCGTGCCCATCATGTCGGTCGCAAACTCCTTCTCCCAGCTTTCCTCGTCCTGGCCGATCGCGAGCGCGCTGACATTGGCCACGACGACATCGATGCCGCCGAGCTTCGAGGCCATATCGCCCACCCAGGCCTTCAGGACGGCGGCGTCGGCGACATCGACCGCACCGCCATAGGCCGCAACGCCCTTGGCCTTGAGCGCAGCGACCGTGCTCTCAACCTCGTCCAGATTGCGCGAGCACACGCCCACATCGGCGCCTTCGGTCGCGAACGTCTCGGCGATCGCGCGGCCGATTCCCTTGGTGCTTCCCGTGACGAGAACCTTGGCGTCCTTGAGTCCCAGATCCATGGCAGAATTCCTTTTCCCGGTTCAGTAATTGTTCGCGACCGCCTTGATCAATCCACGATAGCTGTGCGGCATGCGCATCGACACCAGATCCTTTCGCCGCACGACATTGGTCGGATAGACGCTGTCGAGATTGGTGGTGTCGACCAGCGCGGTTGCAAGGCCCGTGTCGCCGGCCGCGATCGCCTCCCGCCGCGGGAACGCGAACGTGTCGGGGCCGAACACCCCGCTCAGCCCGGGATAACCGCGCTCGGGATCGACGACATTGGCGAAGGCGAAGAACAGGTTGTTTTCGCCGGCGCGAACCCGGAAATGATGCCAGTGATGCGGATCCGGCCCGGTCGGAATCGGTGCCGGCTGATCGACCTGCGTGCCGGCATGCGACGAACTGAAGCGCCCCTTGATCGCGGCGGGGCACGCGATGAGATCGCAGCCGCGCAACGCCAGCACCCGCCCCGCCTCCGGGAACGACGCATCATGACCGATCAGCAGCCCAATCCGGCCGATCGGCGTGTCGACGACGGTCCAACTGTTACCGGCCGTGGCCCAGCTGCGCTCGTCGGCCGTGAGATGCGTCTTGCGATACACCGAGATGCCACCGTCGGGCGCGACGAGGCAGGCGCTGTTGTAGAGCAGATCGCCGTCGCGTTCGGCGAGGCCGCAGACGAGGTAGAGACCGAGCTCGCTTGCAATCCTGCAGAGGCTGTCGGTCGCCGGCCCCGGGATCGGTTGCGCCGATCTCGCGGGATCGGCCAATCCCGTCAGCGCGAGCTCCGGAAAGACCACAAGCTCCGCGCCCTCGTCGCTGGCCTTGCGCGCGAGCGCTGCGATCTCCGCGAGATTTTGGCTGACGTCATCGCGAGGTGCGAATTGCGCGACGCTGACTTGCGACGTCTTGCCCGTCGGCCACGGCTCATGGCCATAGAGCCCGAAGAACTCGCGCGGATTCCAGCTGAACGTATCGGTGAGCAGTTCAGGGTAAAGCTCCGGCCGACGCTGTGCGAACACCGTCTCGCCGAGCATGCGGCGCGCGCGGGCGGCGCCAAGATCGATCTCCGACATCAGGACACCATCGCCCTTGTCGAGCACGGCCGTCACCTGCCCGTCCGGCGCGATCACGCAGCTGCCGCCGCTGAACTGCACGGTGCGCTCCAGACCCCATCGATTGCTCTCGATGACATAGCAGCCGTTCTCGAAGGCGCGGCTGATCCAGTATGGCGCCGGCGTGCGCTCGGCCAGCCAGTTCGAGATGTGGCAGATGACGTCCGCGCCGCCGAGCGCCATCAGCCGCGCGGTCTCGACGAAATGGATGTCCATGCAGATCAGCAGCGCGATCCGCCCGACCGGCGTCTCGAACACCTGGTTGTGCAGATCGCCCGCCGCCGCCCATTTCGGCTCGGAGATATAAGGATGCGTCTTGCGGTGGCGGCCGACGATGCCGTCGGGCCCGATCAGGACGGCCGAGTTGAAGTAGATGCCGTCCTCGTCGACCTCCGGCATGCCGACCACGATGTAACAGCCGTGCCTACGCGCCAGCGCCGCAAAGCGGTTCGTGGTCGGCCCCGGGATCGTCTCGACGAAGGGAGCGACCTCGGCACGGTCGAACCAGCAATAGCCGGTCGTCCCCATTTCCGGCGTGACGATCAGCCTGGCACCGGCCGCCGCCGCCTGCTCGCAGAGTTCGAGCAGGCGCGCGATGTTGCGCTCCTTCTCGAATATGGTCGGCTCGAACTGGACGGCTGCGACCTTGTGCTTGGTGGACATGATCCGGCTGGCCTCAAACGAGATAGGACTTCTTGATGGAGGCGCCGAGCGTATATTTCGGGTCCACCATGTTGCCGACCCGCATCCGTCCGGCCTGGGTCAGCAGCATATAGGCGTCGATCTCATCGAAGCCGTAATCGGCCGCCATCCAGCGGCAGAGTTCGCGATAGGCGATGCGGGCGGCATCCTCCATCGGCCGCGCCGAACCGATGGTCATGATGAAATCCTTGGTCTCAAGCCGCGGCCAGGCGATGGTCCAGTTCTTGATCAGGTCGATCTGCACCGTGGTCACGGTCGGATGCTCGATGGCGACGCCGCAGAGCTCGCCGTCACCCTGCGCGGCGTGGCAGTCGCCAAGATAGAGCAGCGCGCCCTTGGTGTTGACCGGCAGGTAGATGACGGCGCCGACGCCGACATCCGGAAGGTCCATGTTGCCGCCGTAATAGTCGGGAACGAGCGATGAGATCGCCTCGATCTCCGGCGAGGTGCCGATGGTGCCGATGAAGGGCTCATAGGGCAGCGTGATCTTATCGCTCCACTTCGTGCCCGTCTTGGCGTCGATCTCGAGCTTCTTGACACGCTCCGGCAGTGCGGGATTGAGCAGCGCCGTATTCCCCGTGCTGACCAGGCCGCCGAAATCCGGCATGATCACGGTCGTGCCGCGCGGCTGCGGCCCACGCGGCACGATGCTCTCGATGTAGACCGCGAGCGTGTCGCCCTTCTCCGCGCCGTTGACGTGGATCGGCCCGTTCTGCGGATTGAGGAACGGGAAATTGAGGATTTTCGACGGGCTGTCGGTCTCGTGCTTGATCGCGCCTTCGAACGCGTCGTGGGTCTCGGCGGAGACGACCGCGCCGGGATCGACGGTCAGCACAGAATCCACATAGGGCCCGTACACATAGTGGTACTTGCCCTGCTCGCTTTCCGTGATCGTATACTCCTTGCCGCGCGCGCCCTTGGCGACGCCTTTGCGTGCCATGATCGACTCGTTTTGCCAGGCCATTGCTGTTCTCCTTGGTTGGACTGTCTAGACCGCGAGGTGCCGGCGCATCTCCGCGACGTCGTCGAGCGCTGAGCGGTCGAGACTTGCGACGATGCGGCCCTTGTCCATGACGTAGCAGCGCTGCGCCATGGCGCGGATCATGTCGAGATTCTGCTCGACCAGGATGATGGTCACGCCGGTCTTGCGGTTGAGCTCGACCATGTTGCGCGCGATGTCCTGGACGATGTTGGGCTGGATACCTTCGGATGGCTCGTCCAGCAGGATCAGGCTCGGATCGGCTATCAGGACCCGTCCGATCGCCAGCTGCTGCTGCTGGCCTCCGGACATGGTGCCGGCGCGCTGCTGCCAGCGCTCTTCGAGAATGGGAAAGGCCTCGACGATCTTGCGCCGGCCCGCCTCGGGGATGCCGCCGCCCTTGATCGCGGCACCGACCGCGACGTTCTCGCCGACGGTCAGGCGCGGAAATACGTCGCGTCCCTGCGGCACATAGCCCATGCCGAGTCGCGCCCGCCTGTGCGCCGGCAGCGATTCCACGGCCTCGCCGCGATAGACGATCGAGCCACTCATCGCCGGCACGAGCCCGATCAGGCTCTTCATCAGCGTCGATTTGCCAACGCCGTTGCGCCCGATGACCGCGACGATCTCGCCTTCCCGCACCTCGATCTCGAGGCCCTGGAGCACCGGCTTGCCGCCATAGCCGGCACGCAGGCCCAGCGTCGAGAGGATCACTTCCTTGCGCGGCATATCAAGCATGGGCCTGCCCCAGATAGATCGCTGCCACGCGCTCGTCGGCCACGATCTCGTCGATCGAGCCCTGCGCGAAGACCTGGCCGAGATGCAGCACGGTGACGCGCTGGGCGACCTGCCGCACGAACGCCATGTCGTGCTCGATCGCCAGCACGGTCATGCCGCCGGCATTGAGCCGCTGCACCATTTTGCCGGTCATGTGGGTTTCCTCCGGCGACATGCCGGCGGTCGGCTCGTCGAGTAGCAAGAGGCGCGGCTTCAGGCTGATCGCCATGCCGATCTCCAGCCATTGCTTCTGGCCGTGGCTGAGATTGCCTGCCGTCTGCGCCTGCTCGGATTCGAGGCCAAGGAAGCCGAGCAGCCGATTGATCTCGGCCTCGAGCTCAGCGCCGCGATGCTGAATCTGCAGGGCGATCTCGAGGTTCTGGCGGACGGACAGGCCCTTGAAGACGCCCGGCACCTGGAACTTGACCGACAGGCCGCGATGAATCCGCGCAAAGGATTTCAGCGCGGTGATGTTCTCCCCCGCGAAAAGGATCTCGCCGCTGCCGGGATGATGCTCCCCCAGGATCAGGCGGAACAGCGTGCTCTTGCCGGCACCGTTCGGCCCGATCAGGCAATGGATCTCGCCGGGCTCGAGCGTCAGGTTCACGCCGTTGGTGACGTGCAGGCCGCCAAAATGCTTGTTCAGTTCGCGCAGCTCGAGCAGCGACATCAGCCGGCCCTCTGCGTGAGGCGCGCTGCGAGCCGCCCGAGCCAGTTCATCGCGCCGAGCACGAGACCGTTCGGGGCGATCAGGACCGTCAGCACCAGCAGCACGCCCATGAAAACGAGCGCGTACTGGCTGCCGTAGATCGTCAGCGCCTGGAACGCCGCAAGCACCACCAGCGTGCCGACTACGGTCGAGGTCAGGTCGCTGCGGCCGCCGACCGCGACCCAGATCAGCGGCAGCGCCGCCGCCGTCATGCCCATGCTCGACGGCGTGATGTATTGGCCCCACGCCGTGTAGAGCACGCCCGATATCCCCGCGAGCGCGGCGCCGATGACGAAGGTGATGAGCTGGTATTTGCGGATATCGTAGCCCAGCATCTCCGCCCTTTCAGGGTTCTCGCGGATGGCGACGATGACGTTGCCGAACGACGAGTTCATCAGGATGCGCAAGGCCAGATAGACGAAGACCAGGAGCCCGAGCACGAAATAGTAGAGCCCGACATCGGCGAACAGCACAATCGGCTCGCCCGGCCAGGGGATGGTGAGCGGCGGCATCGCGCTCATGCCGTTGAAGCCGTTGAGCCGCGCGCTGCCGATGTGCCACTCCGGCCCCGCGGTCTGCGCCATGAAGCGCTCCAGCATCAGCGTCACGGCGAGCGTGACGATGCCGAGGAACACACCGGCGATGCGGCCGAAGAACATGAAATAGCCGAGCAGGACCGCGAACAGCGCCGCAATTGCGATCGCAGCCACAAACGCGACCAGCGTGAAGCCATAGGCCGAGCCGAAATTGAGGGTGAGAACCCCATAGCCATAGCCGGCGATGCCGAAGAACGCGGTCTGCCCGAAGGACAGCGAGCCGCCATAGCCCCAGATCAGGCATAGACTCAGCGCGATGAACACCCAGACAAAGAAGTAGACGGTGTTGCCGACCGTGTAGCCGTCGCTGAACAGCGGATACGCGAGCGCGATCGCAAGCACGATGGCAAAGAGGCCCCAGAAGGCCCGACCGCGACCGACGGTCTGCGGGCCTTCGAGACGGCGAAAAAAGGAAACAAGAGCAGTCACGACGCCATCACTCCGTCAGGTGCGTTCGCGCAGCACGAAGCCGGAGATGCCCTTCGGCAGCACCCGGACCACGATGATGACCGCAACCAGCAGGCCGATCTGGCCGAACAACTGTCCCTGCCAGGACGTCATCCCCGACTTCACGATCGCAAGCAGGCCGCCGGCGGGCGCCGTGCCGAGGAAAACGTCGGCACCGCCGATCACGACCGTGACGAACGCCTCCATGATGAAGGTCGCGCCCATGGTCGGCACCAGCGTCATGGTCGGCGCATAGAGGCCACCGGCAAGGCCGGCGAGCCCCGCGCCGCAGGCGAAGGTCAGGCTGTAGATCAGGCGCGTATCGACGCCGAGGGCCGCCGCCATGTGCGGCACCTGGATGGTGGCGCGCGCCAGCACGCCGAAGCGAGTCCAGTTGAACAGCGCATAGAGCGCGGCGAGCACGCCGAGCGCGGAGCAAAACAGCACGATGCGGTAGATCGAATAGGAGTAGTCGCCGACCTGGAAACTGCCGAACGGCGTTCCGACCCCGGCCATGGTTGAGCCGACCATGATCAGCGTGCCCTGCGTGGCGATCAGGCTGAGCCCCCAGGTTGCGACGATGGTGTCGAGCGGCCGATCGTAGAGATGACGGATCACCGCGAGCTCGACCAGCACGCCGACCAGCGCAGACACGACCGTCCCCGCCAGGATGCCGAGCGGGAGCGGCAAACCGGCATGCACGGTCGCCGCGGTGACATAGGCACCGCACATGATGAACTCGCCGTGGGCCAGATTGATCACGCCCATCATGCCGAAGATCACCGCGAGCCCGCAGGCCGAGAGCACCAGGAACGCGAAGGCGTCACCGAATTGATAAAGTGCCGAAAAGACGTGGGTCGCGATGTCCATGAACCAACCAGATCGATGAGAGGGACGACGTTGCCGTCGCGGGTAACGGTGATCGCCCCGGCGCGCAGGTACGCCGGGACGACCAGCCGCCGGTCAGGGTTTCGGCGGAGGATTAGACGGCGTGTACTGCGCCATCGGATCTTTCTTGGTCAGATCGCAGCCGGCTTCACCCAGCCAGTACGGCTTGATGTCCTCCCAGGTCTTCGGGAAGGAGATCGTGTGATCGGCGCCGACCTTGGCGAGATAGATCGTGTGCGACATGTGCTGGCTCTTCGGGTCGATGCAGACCTTGCCTTCCGGCGCGTCCATGCAGACGTCGCCCAACGCGATCACCTTGCGAATGTCCTCGCGCTTGGTCGACTTCGCCCGCTCGACCATCTGCTTGTAGAGGTAGACCGCGAGATAAGAGTTCTCCGCCTCCTGGTTCACATAGGGCTCGCTCGGGAATTTGGCCTTGAACTTGGCGTAGAACTCCTTGCTCTTCGGCGAGTCGATCTCCTCGATGTAATTGGTGGTGACGTACATGTCCTTCAGGCTCGGCGGCTTGAAGCGCTTGTGCTCGTAGCCCTGGCCGACGTTGACGGAGGAGGCCATCGGCAGGTTGACGTTGGCGGAGGCCGCCTGCTCGTAATAGGAAGCCTGCGCGGTGCCGACCAGCAGCGTGACCACGAAGTCCGGCTTGGCCTTCTGGATGTTCTGGATGCTCTGCGAGAACTGCGACACGCCGAGCGGGATGAACTCCTCGCCAGCCATCTTGCCGCCGTTCTCCTTGACGATCTTGCGCACCCATTCCGCCGAGATCTGGCCGAAATTGTAGTCGGCGGCGAGCGTGTACACGTTCTTGCCGTACTTCTCCATCATGTAGGGAATGAGCGTGGAGAACTGCTGCTCCGGCACCGCGCCCGTTACGATCATGTGGCCGTCGCAGACGCCGCCTTCGTACTGGTTGTTGTAGAAGGCAAAGCCGTTGAACTGATCGACGATCGGCCGATACGCCTCGCGCGAGGCCGAGGAGAAGCCCGCGAACACCACGTCGACCTTGTCACGCTGCAGCACGCGCCGCATGAACTCCTGGTAGCGGGTGTTGTCGGACTGCGTGTCGTAAGGGACGAGCTCCAGCGGCCGGCCCATGATGCCACCCGCCTTGTTGATCTCCTCGGCGGCGAGCTGGATGGCGTGGACCTTGCCGATCGTGGCCGCGGCGAAGTCGCCGGACTGATCCTCCAGCACGCCGAGCTTGATCGGGTTCTCCGCCGCGAATGCCGGGACCGATCCGAGGACAAGCGTCCCCGTGAGGGCTGCGGCACGCAGCCCCCGCAATACAGACTTGCTCATTTTGCTTCTCCTAGATGGCTTGCTTGTTGCCGCCTTGCAGCATGATGCCGGTCGTGCGGCCGGACGTATCGGGCGGCTTCGCCCGCTTGCTCAGGAACTCCTCGCAATAGAGTTCCATGTTCTGCCGCGCGCGCATGCTTTCGCGACGGAGCTGGGAATAGGCACCTTCCTCGTCGAGACCGCCCTGCTGCATCAGCAGGATCACGGCCCGGATCACCGCGCGACGACCGCGGCGGCGTTCCTCGAGGTCCTGCAGGCGCTCGCTCATTTCGGCGCGCAGCAGGAACTGGTTGATGCCCATGAACAGGGATGTGTAGACCGCACCGCCATGCACCGGCTTGCGCAGGAACGAGGTCGCACCGAGATTGACGAGCGCCTTCAGCCGGCTCGGCGCCTCGACGCCGACAAGGCCGATCACCGGCACCGGCGGCAGCCGCGAGGCGGGATGGACCTCGATCGCGACGGCGCCTTCGAGATCGCCGTCGACGAAGAGAATGTCGCGGTCGGCCTGCAGGCTCGTCACGTCGATCTGCGCGCGGCCGTCGATGATTTCGGGGTATTCGGTGGAGACGCCAAGCTTGGCGAGCGTCGTTTCGAGCGTGCTCTCCCATCCGCCTCGCCGTGTCACGACGATGGCGCGGCCGCCCTTGAAGTTCTGTAGCAGTCGAGAGCTCATGATTACACCACCTTCAACAGCGGAGAGCGCATTGCGCTGGCAAAGCGCGGCGACGACTGGACGAGATAGGGATCGGGCGCGATCGGCTCGCGGGATTCCAGCAGCACCTCGAATTGCCCGTTGACGGACGAGCGGCCGATCCGCGGCGTGAGCCAGGCGTGAAAGGTCTGCCGGTCGATACGGACCTCACCTTGCGGCGCGCGCAGCCGCTGATCGGCCACGGCGGCGCGCACCTTGCGCGCATCGTCGGTGCCGGCCTGCGACAATGCGGCCGCGAGCAGCTTGACCGCGATATAGGACGACTCGGCGTCGGCCGAGGAGGCCGGTCCATCCGGAAAGGATTGCGCATACGCATTGATGAAGGCGGCATTCTCCGGCGAATTCAGCGACGAGAAATAGACGCTCGACGACAGATGTCCGTCGATGGCATCGGGCCCGATCTCCGGCAATTCCGGCTCGGACAGCGTGCAGCTCGCGACGGGAATTTCCGCGGCCTGATCGATCCCGCGGGCGCGGCAGGCGGCCCGGAACGCGCGGAAGAAGGCATAGGCGCTGGTGCCGATCAGATTGTTGAAGACGAAGTCCGGGCGCTGCTCGATGATCGCGGCAATGACCTGGTCGACCTCGGTATCGCCCATCGAGAGATAGCGCTCGGCGAGCACGGTACCGCCATGCGCGATCAGCGCCTCGCGGAAGATGCGGTTGTTCTCCCAGGCCCAGATATAATTCGAGCCGATGCAGAAGGCGCGCGAGCCGACCCGGGACGCCAGATAGTCGACGAGCGGCAGCACGTGCTGGTTGGGCGCCGCGCCGGTATAGATGACGTTATCGGAGCTCTCGAAACCCTCGTAGTGCGAGGGATACCAGAGCAGCCCGTCGAACTTCTCGAAACACGGGATCACTTCCTTGCGGCTCGACGAGGTGTAGCAGCCGACCACCTGGCGTATGCCGGAACCGAGCAGCTCAAGGCTGAGCGAACGATAGCGCGCGAGGTCGCCCGACGGATTGACCACCACTGGCTCCAGCTCGATATCGTGGTTGGTTGCGTTGACCTCCTCAAACGCGAGCAACGCGCCATTGAGGATCGACCGCGCGACGACGCTGTAGGAGCCCGTCGTCGAGAACATCACGCCAATCCGATAATGTCTTCGCGTCATCACTCGATCCAAAATAAAAAAGCGCCCGCCGGCTGTAAAGCCGAGGGCGCGCTCGCCGCCAACCAAACACGCATTCGCGTGGCGTTGGAAATGGTTTGAACTTGTTCGCGTTGACGGGCTGCCTTGCCCGACGCTCGTGCATTACGGTCGTTGAGATCGGTTATTATGTCAAGCGCGTTGTTGCAGCGAAGATTGCCGCAATTCGTGTCGACGTGTAGCAAAACTGTGCAGTGCGGTCAGAGCCCCCGGAACTCCGCCTGCCCATCACTTTGTCGCGTCGATCCAGATTCCCGGCTCTGAATGCTCTCGGATGTGGCTGACAAGAAAATCGGAAAAGACCCTGATCTTGGCGGGCAGCCGGACGCGGTTCTGATAGGCGATGTTCATGGTGAGCAGCGGCAGCTCCCAACCCATCAGCACGGGCACCAGACGGCCGGCCGCGATATCGCTCTGCACAATGTAAAGCGGCTGGATCAGGATGCCGAGCCCGGCGCGCGCAGCGCCGCAGATGATCTGACCGTCATTGCTGTCGAGCGTCGGTGCGATCCGGATCGTCTGCGTTGCGCCCCCTTGGCTCAGGCGCAGCGAATAGGGATCGTTGGCGAGGTTGTAGATCAGCATGTTGTGGCGGGCCAGATCGGCGGGATGCTCCGGCCGTCCGTGCTTCTCCAGATAGGACGGAGCAGCCGCGAGCACGCGATGCATCTGGCCGATGCGGCGGACGATGATGTTGGAATCCGGTTCCTGCTCGCGCGTGCGGATCGCCACGTCGATGCCGGCCTCGATGAAGTCCAGATAGCGGTTTGCGCTGATGATCTGCACGCTGAGATCAGGATAGAGCGCGCGGAAGGCCGGCAGCATCGGCGCGAGATAGATCATCGCGAAGGACAGCGAACTCGTTACCCGCAGCATGCCCTTCGGCGACAGCGCTCGGTCGGAGACGGCGTCTTCGGCTTCGGCCAATTCGTTCAGAAGCGGGTTGCAGCGCTGCAGCAGCTCCTGCCCCGCTTCGGTCAGCCATTGCCGGCGCGTGTTGCGCTCGATCAGCCGGACCGCAAGCCGTTCCTCCAGCGCGCTGAGATGGCGGCTCGCAGCCGCGTTCGACATCCGGAGCGTTTCGGCGGCCTTGGACAGGCTGCCGAGCTCGGCGGTTCTGGAGAAGACTTCGAGTTGGAGCAGCCGGTCCATTTTTGCATAAATCGGAAAAGAGACTTACAAATTTTGGTCTTTATTTCCACTTTCCGCAAGGCAAAATAGCGCCAACAAAGCACAATGGCAGGCGAGGAAACTAGGAAATGTCGGGCCCGATCAGGCACATCGTGATGTGGCGGCTGCGCGGCGAGACCGAAGAGGAGCGCGCCGCGGCCCGGGTCAAGGTCAAAACCCTGTTCGAAGGCCTGCGCGGCCGGATCGACGGCCTCACCCACATTGAAGTCGGTGTTGACGTCAGCGACGTCGACTACGCCTGCGATGTCGTCCTGTTCTCCGAATTCGCCGACCACGCCGCGCTGGCGGCCTATGCCAATCACCCCGAACATTTGCGTGTCCGCGAGGCGCTGGGCGACTTGCGGATCGGACGCTTCCAGGTCGATTATCCCATCAAAGAGACCGGCGCATGATCGGTTCGTTCACCTTCGAAAACCTGCCCTGCCGCGTCGTGTTCGGCAGCGGAACGCTGGCCTCGGCCAAGGCGGAGGTTGAGCGTCTCGGTGGCAGGCGCGCGCTGGTGCTGACGACGCCGCAGCAGGAAGCCCAGGGCAGGAGCCTCGGTACGGCGCTCGGCTCGCTCTATGCCGGCATCTTTCCCGGCGCGACCATGCACACCCCGGTCGAGGTCACGGAGCGCGCGCTCGCGGCGATGAAGGCGTGCGAGGCTGACTGCGTGGTCTCGCTCGGCGGCGGCTCCACGACGGGCCTCGGCAAGGCGCTCGCCTTGCGCACCGGCGTCAACCAGCTCTGCATTCCCACCACCTATGCCGGTTCGGAGATGACGCCGATCGTCGGCCAGACCGAGAACGGCCTGAAGACCACGGTGCGCGATGCGGCCGTGCTGCCGGAGACCGTGATCTACGATGTCGATCTCACCCTGACGCTGCCGGCCAGCCTCGCCGCAACGTCCGGCATCAACGCGATCGCCCATGCGGTGGAAGCGCTCTACGCGCGCGACACCAATCCCGTGACATCGCTGATGGCGGAAGAAGGCATCCGGGCCTTGGCCCGCGCCCTGCCCGCGATTGCCTTGGAGAATGACGATCGCGAGGCCCGCACCGAGGCGCTCTATGGCGCCTGGCTGTGCGGGGTCTGCCTCGGCACGGTCGGCATGGCGCTGCATCACAAGCTCTGCCATACGCTCGGCGGCACGTTCGATCTGCCGCATGCGGAAACCCACACCATCGTGCTCCCGCATGCGCTGGCCTACAACGCACCGGCCGTGCCCGATGCGATGGCGCGGATCTCGCGTGCGATCGGCGCGGCCGATGCCTCGCAGGGACTCTTCGACCTCGCGAAGCGGCTGGGCGCCAGGCTGGCCTTGCGCGACATCGGCATGCCCGAAAGCGGCATCGACAAGGCGGCCGATCTCGCCGTCACCAATGCCTACTGGAATCCGCGCCCGCTCGAGCGGGGCGCCATCCGCGACCTCATTGCGCGCGCCTGGGCCGGCGAGCCGCCGGTTGCCATCAAAGCGGCGGCGTGAAGAGATGCAGCGCACGCTGATCAAATCCGCCACGGTCATCAGCATGGATGACGCGATCGGCGATCTCAATACCGGCGATGTGCTGATCGAGGGCAGCCGCATCGTCGACGTGCGTCCGTCGATCGAGCTCGGCAGCGGTGCGAGCGAGACCGAGATCGTCGACGGCACCGGCCGGATCGTCATCCCCGGCCTGATCAACGCGCATATGCACACCTGGCAGACGGGCTTGCGCGGCTATGCCGCCAACTGGACGCTGCTGGAATATTTCCGCCGCATGCATGCCGGGCTCGCGACCGTGTTCCGACCGGAGGACATCCACATTGCGACGCTGGTCGGCGCGCTGAACCAGATCAATTGCGGCACGACCACGCTGGTCGACTGGTGCCACAACAATCCGACGCCGGCTCATACCGACGCCGCGGTCAGCGGGTTGATCGAAAGCGGCATCCGCGCCTCCTTTTTCCATGGTTCACCGAAACCCGAGCCGAAGCTCGGCGAGCCGCATTTCTCCGAGATTCCGCATCCGCGCCGCGAGATCGAACGCCTGCTGGCCGGCCCCCTCGCCGACCGCGACGGCCTCGTCACGCTCGGGCTTGCCATCCTTGGCCCGCATTACTCGACGCTCGATGTCGCCATGCACGATTTCCGCCTGGCTCGGGAGCTGAAGCTGATCGCATCGATGCATCAGGGCGGCGGTCCGGCCAAGACGCCGGGTGGCTGGGAGAAGCTGATCGAGGCCGGCCTTGTCGGCCCCGGCATCAACATCGTCCATGGCAACGACCTGCCCGACGATCTCCTCGACAGGCTGGTCGATCTCGGTGTGTCCTTCTCGGTGACGCCGGAGAATGAGATGATCCAGGGCCACGGTTTCCCGATCACCGGGCGGCTGCTCAAGCGCGGCGTACGGCCGACGATCGGCATTGATCTGGAGTCCGTGCTGGCCGGCGACCTCTTCGGCGTTGCCCGCATCGCACTGTCGATGCAGCGAGCGCTCGACAATGCGGAGTCGCGTAAAGAGAGCGGCACCATTCCGGCGACAACCACGATCCCCGTTCGGGAAGCGCTACGCTGGATCACGACGGAAGGCGCCCGCATGCTCGGCCGCGAGGACCAGATCGGATCTCTGACGCCGGGCAAGCTCGCCGACCTCGTCCTCATCAGCGCCTCCGACCTCAACCTTGTCCCGGTGCACGATCCCGTCGCGACCGTCGTGATGCAGACGGGCCTTGCCAATATCGAGGCCGTCATGATCGGCGGCGCCTGGAAGAAGCGGAACGGCCGGTTGCTGGTCGAGGGCTTGGAAGCGAAGAAAGAGCTGCTGGCGCAATCCGGCCAGCGGTTGGTGCACGACATCGAACGACAGGGACGCGCCGCCTGAAGCGGCCGACGGACAACAGCAATGACAGACGCATCAAAGCACGTCGCTTTCATCGGGATCGGCAAGATGGGCCTGCCGATGTCGGCCCTCGTCGCCAAGGCCGGCTATGCCGTCACCGCGTTCGATCAGAACGCAGCGCGGATCAGCGAAGCGCGGGCGCAAGGCATCTCAATCGCAGCATCGCCGGCGGAAACTGTCAGCGGCAAGAGTGCGGTCATCACGTCCCTGCCCGATGATGCGGCCTTGCGCGGCGCCCTGCTCGGCCCGACCGGCCTCATCGCCGCGATGGCGCCCGGAGCCGTCTTGATCGAAACCAGCACCGTGAGCGTCGAGGCTTCCGCTGAGGTTGCGGCCGCCGCACAAGAGCGCGGAATTGCCTATCTGCGCTCGCCGGTCTCCGGCAACGCCAGCATCGTCCACACCGGCGCCCTGACCTGCTTCGTGTCAGGGCCGAAAGCCACCTTCGAGAACGCGAAGCCGCTGTTCGCAGCCTTCACCCGCGCCCAGACCTATCTCGGGCCGGCCGAGGAAGCGCGTTACGCAAAGCTCTCGGTCAATCTGATGATCGCGGTATCCGCCGCGATGATGGCGGAGAGCCTTGCGCTGGCGCGCAAGGGCGGCATCGCCTGGCAGGACATTCTGAAGGTGCTCGACGACAGCGCCGTGGCATCGCCCATGGTGAAATACAAGACCGCGCCGCTGCGCAACCGCGATTTCGAGTCGACTTTCTCCTGCAAGCAGATGGCGAAGGATCTCGATCTCATTCTCGGCGCTGGCCACGCCATCGGCGTGCCGCTCCAGCTCGCCGCGCAAGTGCGCGAGACCTACGGCTCGCTGGTGGCGCAAGGCGACGGCGACACCGACTTCATCGCGACCGTCAAGCACCTGGAACGGCTGTCCGGGCTTGGCGAACCCAAACTCTGATCGCGGAGGCCTAAGATGCGTAACTTCAACGAAAACACGATTACCGACGCGGTGCTGGAGCGGATCGAGGACGCAAGCGATCCGCGTATCAAGCAGGTGAGCGAGGCACTGGTGCGCCATCTCCATGCCTTCGTCCGCGAGGTGCGGCCGACCCAGAAGGAATGGGAATACGGCATCGACTTCCTGACCCGCACCGGCCACATGTGCGACGACAAGCGCCAGGAGTTCATCCTGCTGTCGGATGCGCTGGGTGTCTCCATGCTGGTCGATGCGATCAACCATCCCGTGCCGGAAGGCGCGACCGAGACCACGGTGCTTGGCCCGTTCTTCGTCCAGGCCGCGCCGGAGAAGGATAGCGGCGCCGATATCTCGGGCCCGATGGAGGGTGATCCGATGCTGGTCACCGGCTCCGTCTCGACCGTCGACGGACAGCCGCTCGTAGGTGCCACCGTCGACGTCTGGCATTCCGACGACGACGGCTATTACGACGTGCAGCAGCTCGACGACATCGGCGATCTCGCGATGCGCGCCCGCTTCCACACCGATGCCAACGGCCGCTTCCATTTCTGGTCGATCAAGCCCGCCGCCTATCCGATCCCGCATGACGGTCCGGTCGGCGAGATGCTGGAGGTTCAGGGTCGCCATCCCTGGCGCCCCGCGCATGTCCACTTCATGATCTCGGCGCCGGGCTTCGAGCAGCTCGTCACGCACGTGTTCGTCGCCGGCGACCAATATCTCGACAGCGACGTGGTGTTCGGCGTCAAAGACAGCCTGATCCGCGAATTCGTCCGGCATTCTGCCGGCCGTGCGCCGGATGGTCGCATGGTGGAGCGCGACTATTTTCACCTCAATTACGATTTCGGCCTGAAGCAGGTCGCGAGCAGCGCAAGAGCCGCCTAGACTGGTCGGCGACGGACCGAACAAGAGTCCGGCGACAGGGAGCAGACGGGAGTTAGGGATGGGACCGCGGGTCAGCACGAGCATATTGGCCGAACGCCTCACCGGCATGATCGGCCCGCGCGCGAGCGTTGCGCGCGGCGTGCTGGACCAGCATGGGCAGAGCGAGTCGCACTATCGCAACTTGCCGCCCGACATCGTCGTCTTCCCAGAGACGACTCAGGAGGTCGCTGAGATCGTCAAACTGTGCGCCGGCGCAGGCATGCCGATCGTCCCGTTCGGCGCAGGCACGTCGCTTGAAGGAAATGCGGCCGCGGTTGCGGGCGGCGTCTGCTTCGACTTCGCCCGCATGAACAAGGTGCTCAATTTGCACGACAGCGACATGGACGTCGTGGTGCAGCCCGGCATCACGCGCAAGCAGCTCAATGCCGAGCTGCGCGGCACCGGATTATTTTTCCCGATCGATCCCGGCGCCGACGCCTCCATCGGCGGCATGGCCTCGACGCGCGCATCCGGCACCATGGCGGTGCGCTACGGCACCATGAAGGACAATGTCATGGCGCTGGAGGTGGTGCTGGCCGACGGCCGCGTGATCCGCACCGCCAGGCGCGCGCGCAAATCGGCTGCAGGCTACGATCTGACGCGCATGTTCGTGGGCGCGGAGGGAACGCTCGGGGTCATCACCGAGGTCACGCTGAAGGTGCATCCGGTACCGCAGGCCATCTCGGCCGCGGTCTGCAGCTTCGATACGTTGCACAACGCCGTCGACACCGCGATCTCCGTGATCCAATCCGCGATCCCCGTGGCGCGCATCGAGTTGCTCGACGACGTCATGATGCGCGGCATCAACGCCTACGCCAAGCTCGGCTATCGCGAGGCCCCAACCCTGTTCTTCGAATTCCACGGCTCCGAGAGTTCCGTCGCCGAGCAGGCCGAGGCCGCACAGGCGATCGCCGCCGACCATGGCGGTCATGGCTTTGCCTGGGCCAGGGCACCGGAAGACCGCAGCCGGCTCTGGCACGCCCGCGACAACACGCTCTATGCCGGCCTCGGCTTGCGACCTGGCGCACGCGCCGTGATAACCGATGTCTGCGTCCCGATCTCGCGGCTGGCCGAATGCCTGACCGAGACGCGGCGCGACGCGGACGAGCACGGCTTTACCGCGCCGATCGTCGGCCATGTCGGTGACGGCAATTTCCACATGCTGATCCTGATCGACCCGGCCAGGCCCGAGGAGACCGAAGGTGCCAAGGCGCTGCAGGCCCGCATGGTCGCCCGCGCCATTGCGATGGACGGCACCTGCACCGGCGAGCACGGCATCGGGATCGGCAAGATCGACTATCTCACCGACGAGCTCGGCGAGGCCGTCGACGTGATGCGGTCGATCAAGACGGCACTCGATCCCGATGGACTGATGAACCCCGGGAAGATCTTTGCGAGCGGAGCGCGCGCATGAGCAATGCTGCGTTGGCCATCGAGACCGCATTGCAGGCGCCGCTGCTGGAGCTGCGCGGCATCAGCAAGGAGTTCCCCGGCGTCAAGGCGCTGGATGACGTGTCCTTTGCCGTTTACCCCGGCGAAGTGCACATGCTGCTCGGGGAGAACGGCGCGGGCAAGTCGAGCCTGATGAAGGTGCTGTGCGGTGCCTATCGCGCCGATTCCGGCGAGTTCTACTACAGGGGCGACAAGGTCGATATCTCATCGACGGCGGATGCGCAGAAGCTCGGCATTGCCGTGATCTTCCAGGAATTCTCGCTGGTCCCCCATCTCGATATCGCCCAGAACATCTTCCTCGGCCGCGAGCCGAAAGGCCTCATCCCCGGCACCATCGACCGCCGCAAGATCCTGGCAGACGCCAGGCGGGTGCTTGATACGATCGGCTTCGAGATCGATCCCTCCACCACCGTCGACAAGCTCGGCGTTGCCCAGCAGCAGATGGTCGAGATCGCCAAGGCGATCAGCCAGAACGCCCGCATTCTCGTGATGGACGAGCCGACCGCGGCGCTGTCCGACCGCGAGACCGAGCTGCTGTTCGCGCTGATCGCGCGGCTGAAGGCCGACGGCGTCTCCATCGTCTACATCTCGCACCGCATGGCCGAGGTGTTCGCGCTCGGCGACCGCATCACGGTGCTGCGCGATGGCCGCCGCATCGACGGGGTCAAACCTGCCGACGTCACCCCGGACCAGCTCGTCCGCATGATGGTCGGCCGCAACGTCGACATGACCTATCCGCGCAATTTTGCCGACAAGCCCGGCGAGCTGCTGCTCGAGGTCAAGGGCCTGAGCGCGCCAAGCGGCATCTCCGACATCAACATCGAGGTGCGGCGGGGCGAGATCGTCGGCCTGTGCGGCCTGGTCGGCTCCGGCCGCAGCGAAGTCGCGCGCGCCATCTTCGGCGCCGATCCCGTGAGCGCCGGCGAGATCATCTTCGACGGCAAGACCATGTCCGGCGAGCCTGATCTGGCCGCCCGCCGCGGCATCGCGCTGATCCCGGAGAGCCGCAAGAGCGAAGGCCTCGCGCTGCTGCGGTCGGTCAGCGACAATCTGGTGGTGTCGGCGCTGCGAAAGCTGTTCCCGAGCGGCCTGTTCGACCAGCGCAGCGCCCAACGCACCGCCGACGGCCTGATCCGGCAGCTCAGGATCGCGACGCCCAGCGCGCGCCAGACTGTCGGCCTGCTCTCGGGCGGCAACCAGCAGAAGGTCGTGATCGGCAAGTGGCTGGCGGCCGGCTCGAAGCTCTTCATTTTCGACGAGCCGACCCGTGGCATCGACATCGGTGCCAAGTCCGAGATTTTTGCCCTAATCGATCGTCTCGTCGCCGAAGGCGCCGCGGCACTGATGATCTCATCCGAGCAGATCGAGATCTGCCATGTCTGCGATCGCGCCTATGTGATGCGCGAGGGCCGCATCGCCGGGCACCTGACGCGCAACGAACTGACCGAGGAGAACATCGTGCGACTGGGGATGCATCATGCGTGAGGCCGCAATCGTCTCGCAACCCAATCCGCTGCAGCGCATTCCCGGCGTTGCCATCGTGCTCGTGCTCCTGATCGCGCTGTTTGGCGCGATCGCACCCGGCTTCCTGTCCGTCGCCAATCTCTCCAACGTGCTGGTGCAGTCGACCATCCTGACGATGCTGGCGCTACCGATGACGCTGATCATCATGACCGAAGGACTGGACCTGTCGATGGGCGCGGTGCTGACGCTGACTTCGCTCTGCGTTGCCATCGTGTCGCTCGCGACCAAGTCGATGCTGCTGGGCCTCGGCGCCGGCCTGCTGGTCGGCACGGCCTTCGGCTTCGCCAACGGCTGGCTGGTCGCCATCGTCGGCATTCCGCCCTTCGTGGCGACGCTCGGCACGCTCGGCATGGCGCAGGGCCTGTCGCTGATCGTCAGCGACGGCCAGAGCGTGGTCGGCATCCCCCACAGCGTGCGCGACATCTATTCGGCCACGCTGCTCGGCGTTCCCGTGCCGATCGTGATGGCACTGGTGACCTACGCGGCATTTCACGGCCTGCTCTATCACACCCGCTTCGGCACCTACATCTTCGCGCTCGGCGGCAACCGCGAGGCGCTGCGCTATGCCGGCCTCTCGCCGAACAAGCTGCTGATCGCGGTCTATGCGATCGGCGGCGCCATGGCAGGCATCGCCGGCCTGCTGATGACCGCGCGGATGAATTCCGGCCATCCCACCGCCGGCCTCGGGCTCGAATTCGATGCCATCGCGGCCGTCGCGGTCGGCGGCACCTCGTTCGAGCGCGGCAATGGCTGGCTGCTCGGCACCCTGCTCGGCGTCCTCTCCGTCGGGGTGTTGCGCAACGGGCTGAACCTGATCTCGTTGCCGTCATCGGTGCAGGTCGCAAGCGTCGGCGTCCTCGTCATCGTCGCGCTGTTCCTCGACGGCCTCCGGAGCCGCGCATGACCGACATCACCAAAGAGGCGATGATGCCGCCCCGCTCCTTCGTGTCACAGGACGCGATCCAGGTGTTCTACCGCCTGCTCGCGGCGCTTTTGATCTGCGCGGTGCTCGCCGTGCTCAGCGATTCCTTCCTGAGCCTCGGCAACATCCTCAACGTGCTGCGCCAAGCGAGCCTGACCTTCTTCATCGCCTCCGGCCTGACGCTGGTGGTGCTGACCGCGGGCCTCGATCTCTCCGTCGGGGCCAATGTCGCACTGTCGGCCTGCATCGCCGGAACCATGATCCACAAGACCGGATCGCCGGCGCTCGGCATCCTCGCCGGACTCGCCTGCGGCGGCATCGTCGGGCTGCTCAACGGCATCATGGTGACTGCCCTGCGCATCCCCTCCTTCATCGCCACCTATGGCATGCTCTGGGTGCTGAACGGCCTCACCTACTGGTACATGGCGGGCGAGACGCTCCACGGTTTCCCCGCCGGATTCCGCCAGATCGGCAGCGGCTATCTGTTCGGCCTGCCGATCCCGGTCTACCTGCTGCTGGTGTTCCTCGGGATCGGAACGCTGTTCGCCCAGCGAACGATCTGGGGCCAAGAGATCTATGCGATCGGTGCCAATCCGGTCGCGGCCCGGCTCTCCGGCATCCCGGTCGCGCGCCGGCTGCTGCTGGTCTATGCCGTCTCCGGCACCATGGCGGGGCTCGCATCGATCATCTTCCTGTCGCGGCTGAATTCCGCAGAGGCCGACATCGGCGAGAGCCTGACGCTGCCCGCGATCGCGGCCGTGCTGATCGGCGGCACCTCGCTGTTCGGCGGCGTCGGCACCGTGTTCGGCACCTTCATCGGCGCCCTGATCCTGACGCTGGTGCTCAACGGCATGAATTTGCTCTCGGTCAGCGCCAACTGGCAGCCGCTCGTGACCGGCATCATCGTCATTCTCGCGGTCTGGCTCGACATGAAGACCCGCCGCCGCGCGCAATGAGTTCCTGGACGACCAACAAGCAAAACGAGGGATGGAGGCAACATGAAACATAAACTGGGTTATCTGGCGCTACCGCTGCTGATGGCGACCGCGTTCACCACGCAGGCGCGCGCCGACGGCGAGACCATCGCCGTCTTCACGAAGAACCAGACCAATCCGTTCTTCCAGACGGTGCGGGTCGGCGCCGACAACATGGCGAAGGTGCTGAACGCCAAGACGCTGCAATACATCCCGACCAAGCCGGACTCGATTCCCGAGCAGCTCAGCCAGATCGAGGACGTGGTGGTGAAGAAGCCGAGCGCGATCGTCTTCACGCCGGTCGACTACAAGGCGATGGTGCCGGGCGTCGAGAAGATCAACGAAGCCAAGATCCCCGTCGTCAACATCACCGACCGCTCCGCCGGCGGC